>Ga0265780_10000090_pt1 | contig 141413 bp, 117 predicted proteins | sample P1T30metagenome_FD_192432 | JGI IMG/M metagenome (GOLD analysis project Ga0265780, IMG submission 192432) | Plant litter microbial communities from East Loma Ridge, Irvine, California - P1 T30 | ecosystem: Environmental > Terrestrial > Plant litter > Unclassified | place: USA: California...
CCCTTACCGTAGAGCACAAGACTTGGTACATGTGCTCGAAAGTGATGTCAATAATCATTATTGTCACGGCTTCTGCCAATATATCTACTATACATTTTCACGCATTATACATTCATCACTGGTTTCAGCACGATGGCTGGCCGACGAGGTATAGCAGAAAAGTCCATAATAAGGAGTTTGCTAAGCAAAAATAGACTCGCGGCATTTGATTGAGGTCAGGTAAACACTATCTAAAGGCCGTGGCATCTTCACCATTGCCTGTATTCTGCGCGGTACGCGTGTCATCGCCGAAGCCGGTCTACTCAAGATCAAACGCGAACACAAAGCCAGTGACATTATCAGCTCCTTCATGAAACTTCCCACTGCCCGACAAGACGCATATCTGGAACTTCACGAATTTGCGTGCGGTGCATTCCAAAAATCGGTTGAGGATGATACGGGACAGCGGTGGCATGATCTCCCAGCACGCCAGCGCAAGGTACTGGCCATCTACGGAGCAAATGCCTTCAACGATATATTCTTGATCATGTCCCGCATCAATCACTCGTGCACTCCAAATGTTTTCTTCTGGTATAACTCCGTGACGGAGTTGGGTACATACCATGCTGTTCATGACATTACTATCGGATAGGAACTTACCGTAGCGTACGACCACTGCACCAATCGCCCCCGGGGTCAATGACAGGTCGAGTGGGACAAATGGGGATTCATTTGCAGCTGTCAAGCCTGCGAAGATACACCGCAAGGAAAATAAAGAGACAAAGCGCGCAATCGCATGTTCGAGCTTGACCAAGCACTTCGAACCAGCGTAGATTTGGGTTCTTGGAATGATGCTCTGTACTTCGCACTGGGACTCGCTGACGTACAGCGATCTGGAGGTATACTTCGCAGAGCACTAAGCATATCGTAAGTAAGCCGCCGCTTCTTTGGGACCATTATCTCAAACACTGCCCAGGTACCAGAACGCAGCTCGTGAATGTCTGATGCTGAATGACACGAAACAGGCGCTTCTGTGGGCGCGAAAAGAGCTAGAAATTGACCGGTATTGCATTGGAGAAGACCATCCTGGTTATCAGAAAGGGTCGGAGGTCGTGTAGAGAGCGGCAATAGCAGTAAAGGAATCCAGACCTGTGGATGTTTCTGTAAAAGAGTGGTTTTAGAGTCCGAACTGGCATGAAATCACAATACCTAATGTGTTACGGGGTGTCATCGGCGGCATTTAAGCAGCTGAAGGCTACTATGAATACTGTCGCGGTTCTGGAGGTTCTCCTTCTCCCTTGTACCACGTAGCACTGTTTCATGGCTCCACTGCTGTACTACGCAGTACCCGCCACCTCTGTTTTCCCACATATAACGTTGATAGCCATACACAATAGAACTTCAGTTCAATCCTTCAAATCTTCCTGCATATGCGCTGTTTTCACACCGCGACAAATACACTACTACCTAAGTATATATTCGAATACGACTACTCAAAATCAATATTCCGTGCACTGTAAAGATGGCTTTGAGGCTCACCCATGATAAGGTTGGGTTGTTCTTCCTCTGCTGGTCCACTGTCCGTCGAAAAATACACCCGACATGACAGTAACAACGACTAATAAGTCTTTCCTTTGCAACGTAGTACTATTTGAAGGTAATAACTACTATCATTCGCGACTTGCGTTTGCTCGACCGTGCATGTAGTATTTACTGATCAATCCTGGTATTAAAATACGTTCATTCACACCATCTCGTGAATCGGTCGCGCTACTTTACTTGCCCAGGTGACTTCATAGACAGAAGCAATTTTGATCGCTTAACTCACTAATCAGTTTTATTCCAATCAACTCCCGTGCGCCCACTCAACAGTTCAGCGACTAAAATAAGTCATCTCCACGACATGTCTGAACCTCACGCTTCACCGGCCGCGCTTTCTAAGCGCAACAAGAAGCGGGTGTCATTCGCTCCAAAGACGCGCTTTGCCTCCAGCCGCATGAATCTGGAACACCATCGCCAATCAGGATCATTCTACAACCCTGGAAATTATGCAGCACCGCCGGGCGCTGAATGGTAGAACACATCCTTTCAGACGGAACAACATGTCAACTGCAATCAACTTAAGGTCTTTTCAGGCACGCCGGAAGAAGTTCATGACCTCCTGAACACCTTCACGCCACCACTGCGGAACGAAGGCATCCTGGACCATCATCCACGCCTCACTGAAGCGTTCGCTCTGCTAGGCAAGCCTTACGGTGACGGAAGCGGGCTTGCTTCGTTCAACGAGGATCTCAAAACGGCCGACTGGATATTGCTAGCGATTGAGTCAGAATCTGGCAAGCTTGTTGATGTCGTACTACACGAAACGCGGGATGTAGAGGACGCGCCGTATCTTGAGGCAATGTCAGAAGACTCTGATGCGTACTATGAGCCACTCAGTTCATCAGACGAGGAAGAGTCAGCGGGCGAAGAGGCAACGGAACTAGACGAACAGCCACATACGCCGAAGCGCTCACTGGGCAGTGACATTATCGCGCCTCGCCGTCCTAGTACCGATCGCACTTCACCAGACAGTAGCCGCGACGAATCAGCGACAATATCTCTTGCGCTACAGTCGCCCTCTCCTAAGAACAGCGCAGACGACGACTCTCATCCTCAGGTGTCGCCTACACCGAGCGCCACTTTGAATTCTCTCGTGGGACTGCTTGCACGTCGTAGTAAAAAGCGTCACCTCGAAGAGGATGATAGTGAAGGTGAAGTGAGTTCGGTGAAGCGCGCCCGCGGGGGAGGCTCTTGATGGAAGAAATACTAGTTCTCTGGATCAAAGTACTACTTGTTTGTGTTGTGATAATGTGTTTAGAGGGTCCTGGAAGCCTACGATATAGATCTCAGCGCCTCCGCATTAATAAAAACACGGACAAGAATCCTTCGCGTGCGCTGTGAAGACAAGCCGTTGTTTAACTAGAGTGAAAATTGGGATACTTATGTCTCATGTCTCATTAGACCAGTGAAGTGAAGTGACTCAATCAATTGAAGAATTCTGCCCAGCTCGCTTGAGTGAAAGGACCGGTCGCCCCGTTTGCCGCGAAGCTTCCCGAATCACCTTTACCCCCTCAACTACTTCCTGACATTCGACTCACTCCTCAACTTCAACCATGTCTAGATCATGCGCAGCCCATGCTCCAGCCCGTCTATTGCTGTCTAAAGATGACACCGCCCTCTACATGGGAATGGCAAGCCAACGACGTCACATCTCACATGGTTGGCAATATACGACATGCGCCCGACTACTGCCGCTTCTTTCACCGACACGAATGGTCGCGATTTCCCTTAGCAGCGCCCGCGCCCGGTGAAAAGTCGCAAATCATCGCGTTATGGTGTGGTCATCAACTCCATCCAAAAGACACACGAATCACGTCTTTTTGTCCTGTCTGCGAGGTGAAGATGTGTCTGGAGTTTCTTGACGCGATAGCATTCGAGTGGAATGAGGCAGGTGGACCATTCCCGGGTGCCGACATAGACCGTAATCGATATTTCCTCCTGCGCCGGGTGTGGTACATGGCACAGGGTCAATTTAATGTCCTCTCAAAACAGCTCGAGGTAGCTGCAGGGTACGAGAAAGCTTAGGAGCAGGAGCACTTCTGCCAGGCAGGGAGTATGTGGAAACTCAACACTAGCGTCAAAGCCATGCGCATCGCCATGATTAAGCGCAAATACACAGCCATTCTGAGCGCAGTACCAGCAGTATCTCTGAAGGGGAAGTGCGCTGGAGCCACACCAACGGCCCGGAAGAAGACTGTCTCGTTTGCTGCACAACAGAAGTGTCGAACCTGCTTCATTGTAGATGGCGATGTCCCTGGATCAGAGGTTCGCAACAACATCGACGAGATGATCGAGATTGAGTACGACTCAGAAAATACGGAATCATACCGCCAGATCCCAGAGTTCGACCAAGCAAGCTCGGATTACGTGCCTGGCGCTCACGCTGCAGAAACGGAATGGTGGGACTCTTCTCACAACAAGAATCATGTTATTGCAGACATCTTCAACCTGAAGCTGTTCGTTACCAAGTCGCAAAATGAATTTCGTCGGGACGCCGAGGCCGATGGTGGGCACCCGGGCAACTTCCAAGGGATTGTTGGTCTTAATCGCTAGAGCGGAGTCATCCTGGCGCACTTGATGCAGTTCCAGCATAGACTTCAGGGTGGTCATGAAGATCTGCTTTGGCTGATTCGTTCTTCTGATGCGCTTGTAGTTCTGCTAGATGATATCGGCAGCTCCATACTGGACATTTGCTTCTCTCGTCTGGCAGACGTGGAGGATGAGTATCATGTTGAAACAGAGTCTGTAGACCAAGGTGTATGGACAAACCTGCAAGAATGTCTTAGCGGTATGCAGTCGTCAAAGAACACGGCAACCGTTCAAGGGTGTGAGCCTGACGAGGACGCGAGGATCGGGCCTTGAAGACGCTTGAAACTTGATGTACACGTTGTATAGCAACCAGCACTTAATAGAAGAAAACTGAAGTACCACGCTTGACGGAAGAAACACAGAATAACATGCTTGACGCATCAAAGTGACTTTGTTTGAAGTGGGTGGATGTTTGAAGGGAAAAGCTTAACTAGACGTGAATCCGAACCATGGTACTTACACATCACCCTAGCCCACGAACTGACGCTAGTGATTTCTGACCCAAACGCCTCACCCAACTTAAAGATACTGAGCACTTTATCCCCAAAAAAAATCTTGCAACGCCCTAAGTTCAGTTTTCCCAGTTGTCACACCCTATCGATCCAACTTCCCCTCTATATCGCGCCTGCATGCGCCTATTCGACACCCTACGTCGCTTCTGTGCAACTGACACACTCGACATGGCCACACGCGCACCTGCTCCCGCGAAAGTCTTTGGCACACTCGATCGCCCCATCTTCTCGCCGAACTGTGTCATTCAAGGCCAAGACCAGGCTGACTATTTAAATTATCTGCGGCCCCTGAGACCGTACACGAATTTCGCTGCCACCCCGTTCCCGACGCCTATTGAGTACAACAGCTTTCGTCTTGCACAGTCAGATCCAGAAGCGATACAAGTATGCAGGCATCGTAGACACCCGTGGTCGCCTTCGTTCGTGTTTGCCGGACACTGTCCTTGCTGCATGCTGCAAATCTACGCACGATTTCTGGACGTGGTCCGTGGGCGTTGGGATGCTTCGACATCCTCTGATGCCATGACGCGGGATCAGTTCAAGAAGAGCTGGAAGTATGCACGGTTGACGCTGGCCAACCTCGTTTGCTTGCTGGAAGTCACAGCCATGGCGGAGAAGGCGTACGAAGAGAGCAAATCATATTGTACTGAGCCAGACGTCAGATCAGCTGCAAAGGCTCTGGCTGTCTTTGAGCTCTTATGCAAAGTCGACTCTTCGGAATATGCGAGTGCTGCAGAGCTGCACACTCCAAAGACCAAACGCAAATCACCAAGGGAAGTAATTTTCGTACCAATGTCCGCCAGCAAGCAAAGTCGCCCACACAAGAAGTTCCATCGGTCAAATGCTGCATATAAGGCAGGCAGACACGCATGCCCGTCGCCCGCCGGCTGGCTCGACACTTCTAGTTCTCGCTCTTGGACCCGAGATGCGAAGAAGTCTGATCAACCTGCTTGCGACACAGACGTTGACATGTCTGAAGCTGGCAACTCAGAGGAGGCAAAATGCGTGAGCCAGGAGCCAGAACCGCCTGTTGGATCCGAGGACGACGAGCTGGGTCACTGGCTGTTCGCTCGGGAAAGCAACATGTTGCCGTGAGAGAGTAGGCGGAGGTATATGTGCAGGCTCGAAGTAGGGGAAGTAATGAAGCCTGAGGCAACTCGACATGCCAGGAAGGGTTGAGAGAAAAAAAACAGAAAATGTGCAACGAGGAATATGGCTTGCGCCGTTCAAGGAAAAGCCCGAAATAGATACCATCACAGGCACAAAAGCATCACCATTTCCCAAGATCCTCCCACTCAGACCCCTTTCCGAAGATAAATCCCATGATCAAACGGCCCAAAAGCACATGCCCCAACATCCACCAACCTCCCATTTACACTCCAAGCCTCCGTCGCATCCACATCATTAAGCCCCTCTTTCTCCAACACCCCATTGTCCATTCTAAACCTCTGCACCCTCGGACTCGACGCATCAAATGGCGTATCACTACTCAGCGCACTCATACCCCTACCATGCTCATCACCATTAATCTGCTGGCAAAACATACCCGCCGGACCGCCGCTATCGCCAAGCATGTCGCCCACAATCTGCTGGACAGGAACATCGGGCGCGACACTAATGACAAACGTCTCGCTGTCGAGTTCCAAGAAGCCCCTGTTGCCATCGAGAACTTCTATCTGGAGGTTCTGGCTAAGTATCTCCATGCAGTTGTCGCAGTACGCTGGGTCTTGGGCGTAGAATCGAATGTCGGGATTACCGGTGAACATCCTCAACATGTCGCCGATCTGGGATGCAGCAACGTGCTGTATCCAGGAGCGGGCGCCATGGTCCTCCGGGTTGAATTCGAGGTGTGAAGGCGCGCTGGTGGTGGCGAGGTGGCCGAGCCCGAAGCACACGACTTTGGATACATGCGCCATCTGTGGAGCGTGCTTTGTAAGGTGCTCGGCGATGTCTTTCAGCATCTGGGACTTGAGCCATTTTTGCTTAAAGTTTGCGAACTCTGCTTCCTGGTCAACAGTGTCGCAACATGCTGAGGGCTCGCGTCGCGGTCGATCAGCGACTCTCACTAGCATGCCCTTGAACTTGGGATCACAAGCAATTCGATGACGCTGTGGATATGCTAGCTGGTGGTAGCTGCAAAATATGATCTGTTTTCCCGGGCCCTTTGGCTGCGAGGATGTGTTTCTTGCCGTGTACATCGAAAGTCTCGATATTGGCGGTAAAGGGGCAGTGTTCAACTGTTCCTCGAGCTTAACGTATTTTTCGATGAACTCTCTGGTGTAGTATTCGCGGTCGAAAAGGGACTGCAACGTCTCGATTGGGGAGCTCATTGGGGCTGACATAGTGGAAATGATGTTGGAGTGTGTTGGAATTGGGGTCAGAGTAAAGGTTTGGCTTTGATATGAAGTTGACAGCTGTAAAGGATTGCTATCTTTATATATCGGATACTTGACTACAGCGCCTCATCGGTTAACTGTTCGGGTAAGAGCCTACTCGTGAGTCGTGACGAAGTGGTAGAACAGGATCGTGCTTAGCAGTGCAAAAGTGGTGCAACGAAGGCGCATGAGCCAGTACGCGGCCGACGAGCGATCAGTGGGGGGCTCACGGTGGCAATAGTAGTCACAACGCAAACGTGGCTCAATTTAGCTTAGAAATTATGGCACTATCGGAGAGTTATGTCGAAGAGTGGTACCCGTAACAAAGACTCATTGCGCAATCTTGACATGCTTCCCACTCCCAGCGCCACTCGCACTCCCCTCACTCCCCATTTCCCCAGCACCACCACTCCCCTCACTCCTAATCCCCATCTTCGCCCTCCTCTCCCTCATCCTCTTCTTCGCCAACGCCACCGAATCGCGATGCGTTTTGACAATATCACTAAACGGACTCGAATGCACCAAACGTCCACGTGCAAGCGTGACCGAATCACGGTGTCCGCGAAAATGCGCGTCGTCAAGGTTCGAGAAGCTACGAGTAGCTGGTAGCGGACCACGATGGCGGAGAGTAGGGGAGGCTAGAGGCGGTGTTACAAGCTCGATTGAAGATTCGGACGTGGTATAAGGGTGTTCTCTGCTAGAGTGTGTCGTGTGGGCTGGAGCACTGGCTTCGGGAGGTACTTCGTACTGGGTGTCGTCTAGGCTGATAGTGCTACCTGACTCGTATGAATGGCTCCGTGTGATGGGGCGTGAGGCAGGACGCGATGCCGCTTCACTAGTTCTCTGACTGTTCGGAGGTGTGAGGGTGACGAGCTCTCCGTCGTCCTCAATGGAGTGTGGTCTGCGTCCGGCATCGTCTGGGTACACAACTATCGTAGGTCTGAAGGTATCGGCTGGGGCGTTCTACGTCCCAACCCAATCTGTGAGCCGAGAACCAGACCAATCGGTAAGCTTGGTGTTGATCCGTTGGAGACTTCGAGTACTCGCCGGGCTGAACGCTTGCAGGGAATTTCTGGCCGAGGAGTTGCGATGGGCTGGTGCAATAGTAGACTCCGCAGTGACGTTCTTCCAGACTGTTTCGTGGCTGCCGGACGTCGACTCTACAATTTGTCTCGTTGGCGTGGCTGTGTAACTTCCATCGCTTTGGATACATCCTAGTCTGCGTGAAGGTGTAGTGGCAATGACGTGAACATCAGCGCGGGTCATCGCAGGGTTTGCGGGCGTGCTCTTTGCTTTGTTGACGCTGTAGTAGGACGCTTTCCGGCGGGCAGTTGTTCTCGATTGCGGGAAGAGTGGCGGCTGTTTGCACGTTCGCTCGTCTTCGATGTGCACCACTTTCTTTGGCAGATCGACGGGTTGGTCAGATTCTTGCTTCATTGATTCCTCAAAGTCGACTGTCTTCGTGCGACGCAAAGTCTCCTTGTGCTTCAGGCACGTTCTCAGAGGCTGGGGGACAACGAGCGCGTTCTGTCGATTTCCCCGCAACTCTGGATCGGACATCGACGATAGACGGGCGCACCTATCAGTCGGCAGACCGAGATATAGGTTTCGTACATTGAGCTCGTCTCGAAGCGCCAAGGACTCTACGAGTGATTTGTGGTAGCGTGACTGCAGCTCATCGTTTGAGTTGCTGCCTTTCCGTTGTGGTGTGGGTCGTTTGAGTGGCTGTGAGGCATGGGTGAGGTACTGTTGCAGTGCGTTGCGTTTCAAACTTTCTGGTTGTGAAGACAGACGGGTTGCAGTATTGGCAGGACCGATGTCAGACTCCCAGGTTGATGAGTTCTTCCCCTCGGTTGCGAAAACGCCAAAGATGTCAAAGTCGGAGCCTACAGGATCGCGCGCGGGTTGATGCGTTGCACTAGGTATACGATTCATCGTCAGTGGCGGCAGCGAGTATTGGAAAGGAACGCAAGCTCGTGCGTCGCAGGTGTAGAAATGAGCTTCGTGAAGTGCCGTAGGTATTGGTTGGGAGGGTCGGTCACGAAGACGAGAAGCAGTGAGGTGTGGAAGCGAGAAGTTTTGACAAGGTAGGTACGACATCGACCACGTGCCTAGTGGAAGAGGAAGGGACGTCCATGTTGCCCGTCCACGGATCCAGTCTCCAGCTCAACCACCCGGGCTTTAAGCATGTGAACACTGAATTTCACGTTCAGTATGTCCTGAAGGTGGGCACAATAGATACGGCATCTTTTGCAGCTACAACATACGTTCGACAAGACTGCAACGAAAATGAGTCTTGAGGAAAGTACTGGTAGAGATAGAACCTGAAGATGTGATATCCAACTGCATGCGTATCCAAAGCGCAACCGGCTATGCAACCTACCCTAAGGATCCCAAAGTAATGAAAATATATACGCAACTGGTCAAGGCATCCAATCCCAACCCTAATCTTACCGAAACAGCCCTCTTTTCCTCGGCGTTTTCCGATCCTCAATCATCGCCACAGGCTCCTGTGACGCCAACGGCACCGACGGCATACTCTGCGTATGTTGCAACGGCGGAGCCTCAATGTGCCTCATACCGCCATACGGCGTGTGATATGGCGTTTGCTGCCAATTTTGCTGGTAGTTAATTTGATTCTGATCGATGTAGCTGTTTGATGGTACGCGGTGTGGGGTTTGTGGGATGAACTCGTTTGGATTGTGTGATTGTTGTTGTTGTTGTTGCTGTTGCGTGCGAATGAGGCCAAAAGCCCAGTTTGATAGGTTGAAGCCGCCGAAGATGATGATTGCGGTGAAGACCTATTCGATGATGGGGTCAGTAAAACCGCGATTATGGTCTTCAATCTGTGCGTGTGCATAGTAATTCTGGTAGTAATCGGGGGGAGGTACATGGTAGCCTTGAGCCTGTGACTGTCGACGAGCAGACACGATGACTGTGTTCACGATTTTGAAGACGTAGGCGGCCAAGACAAGGTAAATAGCAAGACATACCATGGACTTGTAACTGAACTCCTCGACAAAGCTGTTGAAGATGGCGGCAAACGTCTTGGCGGTCACGCTCGCGCGGGCAACCTTCTTGGGGTCGCGGTTCATGCACGTCTCCCAGGCGCCGCACACTTTCTCGAGCTGCGGCACGCGGTCGTCGCAGCGGTTGACCCTATACTCCTTGGCGCACAGTGCCATGTCGACCATGACCTCGGACATGTGCTTGGAGGAGGCAATGTCCACGTCGGACATGACGCCCTGCCACGCGCACCAGAGGATGTACATGAAGCCCGTCGCGAGGAAGATGTTGACGGTCAGCTGCATGTAGAAGGAGAGGACGGACGGCAGGTTGGGGTGTGCCTCGACCCAGTGCAGGAAGCCGGCGATGCTCATGGCATACGTCTGCTGTTCGTTGGCCTGGTCTTGGGGTATCGCACCGCCGCCCTTCTTGCTCAGCACGAGCTCGTTGTCCGAGTCGTCGCCAAGGTCCCGCAGCACATCGGCGCGCTTCTTGCTCCGCGAGCGGTCGGAGCGCTTCTTCTGTATGCGGTGCTCGGCCTTGTGCGAGTAGTGCGTTTGCGACGAGTGTGGCTGTGACTGTGACTGTGACTGTGACTGTGACTGTGGCTTGGTCGGGCTGGGGCTGCTGGTGGACATCAGACGCTTATACCAGCTCTCACGCCGGCCCGCCTTCTTCGGGCTGCCGGTGTCGCCATTGGCCCCCATCCGTCCCATCTTGGCCGCCAGCGAGGTGTCGGGCGTGGCGGCGTCGCTGTCTACTGCGGGGGTATTGGGCGTCTCGCCGCCGGAGCTAAAGTCGTAGGTGCTGGCGGGTGTGCGCGGCGTCCAGACGTCGTTCTGCACGTGCTGCGGTACTGGAAGCGGCTTGTTGCCGTCCTGGGCGAAGAAAAAGCGCTGGTTGTTGGGCTCGCGCAGGCGGTTCGGCGTCGCAAAGCCGCTCTTGGACGGCGAGTCGAGGACCGAGTGGGGGCCTGCATCATCTTCATTTAGCTTCCACTCGTCATTCTTGCGCCCAAACTGGAAGCCGCCGTAGGAGTGCTCACGCTTCTTCGCCGACTGCTGGCTGTTGACGAGGAACGGGGACTGCGGGTCTACGGGGCCGGTTTGGTTCGTCCACTCATAGTCCATAGGCGTGATCGATGTTCGGTGTCCGCGCTGCATCTCTGCCTGCGAGTGCAAGGGCGTGCGAGTGTGAGTGTGAGTGTGCGGGGTGGAGGTGAAAGTGGTTGCTAGGCGGTCCTCGGTCTTCTGTTGTGCGCTGTCAACAAATGTTGATTGCGGACTTCCGGCGGTGCTGGGGTCTCGCGCTAGTCTGTCTTGGGCTGAGACACTTGAGTTGACAGTTGAGGTCGCTGTGGATGCCAACACTGGTGTGGAGAGGAGTTTTCGAATGGAAGAGGATGATGGTAACAGAAAATGCAGCCTGGTCTGTGTATTAATGGTGCCTACAAGAGACATTGTGCGAAAATGAAGTTTCACCGAAACACCTCCACTACCTTTCACTCACAAATGGTGACTCTGACTCGTGAGACATTCTGCAGACATGAGGCCGTGAGCTCAATATGTAGATATGCACATAATCATTGCTACTTTTGCTACAAGCGCAGCGTTGAGAGAATACGCCGCCTGGATATCAAAGTCTACTCAAAGATACAACGCCTGTTAGCCACCCCATCACCCCATCAACAACTCATCTAAGCCGCAGCCTCCGTTCCCTCCTTCTCCTCATACTTCTCCCAGTTCGCCAGGATGTTGCCAATCTTGGGCGAGTTGGTCAGCTTGTACACGTCCTCAAAGTACTCCTTGGTAAGCGCGAATGGCTTCGCTGTGACGTTGGGAATGTACTTTCCGATCAGCTTCGACGGGTCGATCGACGTCTTGTGGATCTTCTTGAGCAAGAAGCTCCGGAACGGCTTGACACCAGAACGCAGGAACGTGCTGTGGAACGGCACGTCGATACCCTTGAGCGGGATGGTGGCAAAACCGCGCTGTAGGTCAAGCGGCTTCGGCTTCGCCTCCGTCTGCTCTGCGCAGCCCTTGATAATCTCTACCAGATGCGCCTTGACATCCTCCAGCGACATGCTCTGCATGAGCTCTTGGATGTCGATCTTCTGCTGCTTGAGGTAGTTGGTGACGCCAGTGAGGCAGTCGAGTGCACGAAGGTCTCCAGCGGCGACGTACTGCATGTTGGCGATGTTGTAGTTGACAATCTCGAGGAGCCACCCAGTCTGCTCCGCAATATTCTCAACAACGTACTGGAGGGCCTGCTCGTTGAATGTTTTCGAGATGCGGCTGGGGTTGATAGCGCACATGGAGTAGTTGGAGCGTCCATCCGCGTCGCGCTCGACAGCGACCTGCATGGTAAGACCACGGTAGAAGACGACCGACACCAAGCTCTCGATAGGCATGACTTCGGCCAGCGCAGCAAGAGCACTGTACTCTCCGAGCGAGTGGCCAGCAAAGGTGCTGTCACGCTGCACAAGACCCTTGGCGCGCATGTCTTCAAAAGACGCCTTTTCCATCAGGGTCAGGGCAGGCTGCGTGAACTGGGTGGCTGACAGCAGACCAGTCGGTGATCTGTACGTGTACGAGGTTGTGTTCTCGTCCACCTCCTTGAAAATCTTCTCCGACTTGATTGACCCATCAGAGCTAACCGTCTCAAAGGTCATAGCCATGTAGTTCTGGCGGATGGCCTTGCCGACAGGTCCACCAAAATGGATCGTGAGCTCCTTGGGGTTGTTTTTCACTATGTTGGTGATAGCAAACCCTGCATTTTGTTAGTTTTAGAAACTGGCAAGCAGATAGTTGAACATACCATAGTTGTCCATGAAGTGCTTGTCGGCGCGGTCCCAGACCTCCTTCGCCACGGGGCTGCTGTTGTACAGGTCCATACCCATGCCCTGCTCTTGTGATCCTTGACCAGTGAATACGTACGACGTGGTTGGCTGCTCAACTTCCGCCTCACCAAGCAGAACCTTGTCCTCTGTCTCCTTGTTGCTGACTTCGATCTTGATGATCTTGCGGCCTGAGACCATACCAACATGCTGAAGCTTGACGTCGAGCATGTCATCGGGCAAAACCATACCGACTAGGTTGACATGGTAGCTCCTGACGCGGCCAATGTTGTTCTCGGCGGCCCATGTCTCGACCAAGCTGCGGACAGCAGCACTAGAGTACATCCCGTGCGTGATGGTACCTGGAAGGTTTGCGTAGCTTGCGAAGACACGCGAAACGTGGATAGGGTTGTAATCACCCGAGACACGAGCGTAGTTCTCGTTAGATGCAGGCGCCTTGAGGCTCAACGGAGTCTTGCCGTGTAGAGGAATGGGGTTCTCAAAAAGCACAGGCTGATCGATAACGGCGCCGTTGCGCTCCAGATAATCCATCACGGGATTGCCATAAGCAGTGCCAGACATGTAGTTGACGGTCGCGATCGTGATCACTTCCTTCGTAGGTAGCTCAAGTAGGACGTCACCGGTGGTCTCGATCTTAGAGAATGCCGTCTTGTTCTTGTAGCTCAGGATTGTCTCCAGCTTGAACATTAGCGTCTTGTTCAGAAGGTCGATATCAGGCTCCTCAAAGTTGAACCACTCCTTGGAGCGCAGAATGGCGACATCCTTGCTGGTGGCCAATTGAAGCTGCATTGGCTTCTCATTCTTCCTTTGGAAGGTGTTGTGAAAGTCGTCGTACGCGCCCCGATACAAGAACTGGCTGGTGACCTCCATGACGGGCATGTCGTCCCGAGTGATAGTGCCACAAACTTCGACCATCTTGCCAGAATCCTGGTTGATGACAGCGTTGATCTGAGCTGTGGTGTCGAGAACGTCGCCTTTCTTCAAAGGCTCGGCGCCGGGAATCATGCGGAAGCCGTTTGAAAGATGGACAAGCTTGAGCAGGTCGCCGTCGATAGCACGTGGGAAAATGGGCTTCGTGATGGCCTTCCAGCCTACCACTATTGCGAAGTCCATAGGAGCGAAGACTTCCTTGCCAGGACGGTCGACAAAGGCCTCGCCAGTATTGCCAACAGCATGCACAAAGTCGTTGATCGCCTCGCTTGTTACAGTGGTACGGCCGCCATCGAAGCGTGCGGACATGTCGGCATCGAATGGGCACTGCTCGTCACCGAACCAGATCTTGAAGTAGAAGTCCTTGATCCGGTCGTTGCGGGCATCCATGACCTCGTGAATGGGGGCATACCCGATGTCTGGGCGGTATTTGAACCGGAATGGAAGGGCGACAGGCTGCTTCAGCGCTGTTCGCTCCTCGTACAGGTTGAGCAGAATCTCGCTCTTGTCCGTCAAGCTCACATCGACCGTCTTGATAAGCTTGCCATTGGAATGAAGCTCTTTGACAACAATGGTGGTGTTTGACGGCTCGTTGGGGTTATTAATCTCTATGAGCATGCCAGGAGTAGGCGCAAAGATTCTGGCCGTGGGGTTGGTCTGGAAGCGCTGTCCTTGCACAAAGATGTCCGTAGTGAAGAACGCGTGCCTCCATGAGTACGTATTTCCGGCTAGCATTTTCAGCCATGAGTTTATCTCCGGCATTGAGACATTTGGCGCAGGAGAGAGACGGTATGTCGTCTTCGAATCGATTTCCGAGACTGTGAGGCCATCGACTTCCAGTCCTTCCGTAGACGTCAAGAGGTTGCTGCCGAAGTACTCGATGACTGGGACCTTGGATTCGTCGCCGCCATATACGTCACGTAACAGGTATTTGATGTGACCTTGATGGACACCGTCAAGGATCTCCTTGATTGGCTCATCAACCTTGGTCGAATACTTCACAGCCATGGGCCCCTGCAAGATACAGGTCCTGCCAACATCTTGATCGACAACAGCGTCAAGATCCTCCGACTGCCACAGCGAGTCCTTCTTGAAAAAGAATTCAAAGGTATCGTCAAGCACAGGGACAAATGGCACCGGCTTCTGACCCCTCCGCTGGCAGAGCAGGAGAAAGTGCTGGACGTCTTGCGCGTTGATCAACTGCTCGTCAGCCTCAGGATAGGCCTTGAAAACCTTCTCGATGGTCGGGTAAGGGTCGTCAAGTTCGTTGTAGCTCTGGATCAGCGACTCGCTGCTCGACGTGCTGAAGCGCTCCTCAAGTCGCCGAATGAAGTCACCAGTCAACCGCTTCAGACTTTGGTCGATCCATCGAGATTGATGCTTCACATACATAAGATCGACCATGCGTTGTACGACCTCGTGGTAGGTCATGTCCTCAAGGTCGACAGACTCGCCTTTCTTGTTTCGGCCGAACCAGACCTTCTGGAAGTCCTTGTTCAACTTCTGGATGATGTATTCGCGCATCTTCTTGAGCTCGGGCACGCGCTTGGCCTTGTCCAGGCTGAAGATCTTCTGGTCCATCTCGTGCCAGAAAATAACACCTCGTGTTGCGAGCTTGTGAATGGGCTCTCCCATCTCGGATCGAACGGTGATGACACCTCCAGCAGGGCCCTTGTAGGTCTTCTCCCAGTCGCTATCATCTAGACCAGGTGCATCCACAATAGCTTGCTTGGCCATCTTAGATGTATAACACTCTTTCGAGGTCATCACGCGACTGCCGAACAAGCAGCCGTCGTATGGCATGGGAGGGTAGCCGAATCGTGTCGACCAAGCACCTGTAAGATATGGGTAGGTATCTTCTGCGCCACCAAAGCCGGAGCCGGCCACGAGAATGAGATTCTCGCACTTGCGTAGGCGACCGTACATCTGCAGGATGGGCTGGTGAAAATCCTCAAATGAGTGGTGACCACCGCCACGGCCTCCAGTCCATTGCATCAACACGGGGAAATGTGGGTTCGCCTTAGCAATGTTGATGGTAGCCTGGATGGCTTCGACGGAACCAGGCTTGAAGGCAATATGCTTGATGCCAAGGGTTTCGATGTATTCATTGGCGACTTCAATCGACGGCACACCAGCGCCGATGGTTAGGCCTTCAATGGGTACACCCTCGGCTCTGAGCTTTGCCAGCAGTGGAATTTGCCATCCCATAGCGCGTGGATTGACATAGATCAAGTTGACAGTGATACCGCGTCCAGCCGGAATAGCCTTCTCGACCTTGGTAATGGCTTCTGTCATGGTTTTCTCGTTGTAGTACCCACCGCCAGCGAGTTCGATCTCGTAACCAGCGTTCATGGTAGCAGCAACAAAGTCCCAGGGTACGGTACAAGGCGTCATACCAGCGACCATAACAGGCGGCAAGCCGAGCATCCTGCTCATCTTGGTGTCGACATAGGTCTGCCCGGTAGATGTCTTGACCAGTTTTGGCCCGTGATCCTTCACCCAGTCGACAGCATATTTAACTGCCTGCTCAGAATCGCGGTCAAAGATCTCGGGCTTGTAACCGACTTCGGGGTTCTGGCCATCAATGGCGCCTACCAGGATGATACGGACACCCGTCCCGTCTTTGTTACGGTTGGTGAGGACGCCAAGTCCTGAGATACCGCCAGGACCAAAGTCAAGGATGTGAGTGGCCTTGGGGAAAACGGTTGCTTTCTCCCATTCTACCGAATCATGCGTGATCATGCGTACAAGGCGAGGCACGATGTTGTCTGAGCCATCCTCACGAATGTCTTTGCCCGTGTGCGTATCGAACATAGGGATACCGAGGTCGCTGGCGGCGATCTTGATGTCCTTGAGATCATCCTCCAGTTGTTTAGTTGCTTCCGTGAGATATGGGCTGTGGAAAGGAGCGGTAATGGGAAGGAATCGATTGACGAAGCGAATTTTGCGCTCGGTGAAGGGTATCCTCGTCTGGTCCAAGCCGGTGGGAGCCTTGACTTTGCGCAGGCGGAGGTTCAGACCGTACAGTGAGATGGGAGGACCGGTCACGACAAAGTTGCGTGCGCTGTTGACGAGCGAGATGGCAATATGCCTGTCTTCTGGCAAATGGGAGTTGGTTGCATCAATATGGTCCTGGACTGCTTTCCTCGACAGGTCTCGGATGGACAGCATAGGTGTGGGTGTCCCTTCGCCATTGTCGATCGAGTCCTGCAAGACCGTTGGTGCTAGTGATGTGCGAGGGAACGCTTGCTGGCTGCGAGTACCAATCCAGAAAAGGATCTCGATGGCCTTCTTCGCCGCCCGCTGAAACGTTTCCCAGTTCTTTGACTCGGCAATAGCCGCTGCCGTGACAACGCCCTGCGAGTGACCAGTCACACCAGCAAACCGATTCCGAACATGTCCTGGGTGACTTCCGAGCACCCGGGTCGTTACTATGAAATGCGCGAGCTGAGTCAGTCCAATGAGGGGCAGACTGACAGGCGCCGAGACCAGGTAGTCGGTATCTGGCTGCGATTCGCGGTTGTTGAGCCATCGCATAACATCGAGGCCCTTGGAGTAGAGCTTCTCTGCTCGCGAGTCCCGCGACAGCTGCAGAAGATGCACTGCCTCGGACGCAATGAAGTCCTCCACGAAGGGGGTGTATGTGGTGTAGATCTCCCGGAGCTCGTCAAAGTATTCCTCAATGTTGCCTTGGCCGCCTAGGACAGCGTAGATGATGGCGTTCTCGTCGTCGGCCTCGCGGAACAGGGCCGAATCGTGCACCTTGATCGGTCGCTCTGCTGCCGCACGTGCAGCGTAGTATGACCGGACCGTGATGAGCTTCTTCTCGGTAATTCCAGGAAGAGACGCGGCAAGCGCGTGAACCTCGTTACCGCGGAGGAAGGCGCGCTCGAACTCTGTAATGACGAGCTTGAGCACATCGTCGAAGGACTCTGGGTCGTCGCCCTCCTCTACTTCTGCGGCAATGAAGCCCATGAAGCGCGCAACGAGCTCGGGTATCGACGAGGGCTCGTCATCCTGGGCGAGTTCGTCTGTGGGCTCGGGGAGGGTGAGCTTGAAGGTGTCTTTGAGCTGCTGGGCGGTAAAGTGTAGGGCCGTGGGGATGAGCAGCGTGTACTCGAGCGAGCCGTGGGAGAGGATGAGGGGGCGCAGATTCGCCGCCGAGCGGGGGGTGCTGAGGCCCGTCTGCTGCCCGGAGCCGTACATGGTGGTGAGAGGCTTGACAGACTTGTTAGCTGTGTTGTGTCTTGCGCGTGTGTGCTTTCGGAGGCGTGTAGAAGAGCGGGGGTCATTCAATTGAGCCTGGGAAATTGCGTACCTCAGGTGAGAGCTTCGATCAAGGAAGGAACGACTGTACGGTAAAGTGCAACTGCCCGGTATGAGCTCTCGTCTCTTCGCGGGGGAAATTGCGGGCGAGGCGGCTGCGGAAGGCACTCTCAGCGCTCCTGCCACTCTGTCCTTCGCAAGCACTTCTTCATGCAGAGCCAACTTACAAGAATATGCCAGACAGAAACTAATCAGCTGGCGTGTGGCGTGGGGACTTGGGAATGGGTCCCTTCTGCAAATGTGGTTGCAGCGTCCTTGCGGTGTGATGAAATTACAAGACTAAGTTACCGCAGGCAGCAGGATTATGGGACGGCCTGGGGTATATGGAGGGTAATCAAGAAGGAGGAGTCTATCAATTGGGCGTGTGGGCAGGCATGGGAAGACTCGGACGGGCTCAGATATTATCGCCGGCAAGCTGTTGAACTTTTTCAATGTTGGCGAGCTTCGAGAGGGCGCACTAGCGCTGCAGGTGCTGCATGGGTGCAAGGATGCTGGATACGGTAATGTTGGGGATGGTACCGTTATTGTAAGCGGCGCATCAAGCTCACCAAGATCCAAGCACTTTCTGCCGCTACAAATGGTACCGCAGCTCAAAAGTGGCCCGCAACCCTCCGGCTCCGGCTGCTGTTGAGGGCCATGTTGACACGGTTCCAAGTCTGCGCTGCTCAGGCTTCACCGCCCGCTCGCAAGTCCCACCGAGTTGGCGTCTATCGTGGTGCCTTCGCAAGCCCGCCTAAATTTGTTGTTGAGCACTGACGGGTTGCGGCCGTGCAGGGATTCGGCTCAGTAGATTTCAAAATCCTCAACGAGAAGCATAGGTAGAGATAGCATACCTTCGACCCGGCACGGCGAGACGCTTCCTTTGGAACGAGATTATTGTACTTGCGTTGGGTGTTGCCGTCCATACTACCTCTCTCTAATACATACCTACCTACCCTGCCGTACCTAAACTCGAGCTATCAAAATAATTCCGGGGACTCCTCACCCAACCCGCCGAACTTGAAAATCAGCCGCTCAGAACCTCTGCACGTCGCTACCCACTCGACTGCACCTTCCTTCCTAAAAACTGATACCCTTCCTTCTGTTCTGAGTAAGTGGTAGAGATACCCGACATTGAGCTCGCTTGAGCTTCCATCACATACCACCTACAAGCCCCAGGCTTCACACACTCCTTCCGCCAATTGCTCCCGCAACACCGCCACTATGCGTCCCGAAGTCGAGCAGGAGCTCTCGCACACGCTGCTCGTGGAGCTGCTTGCATACCAGTTCGCATCGCCCGTGAGGTGGATTGAGACGCAAGATGTCGTCCTCGGCGAGAACACGACAGAGCGCATCGTCGAGATTGGCCCGGCAGACACGCTGGGCGTCATGGCAAAGCGGACGCTGGCCTCCAAGTACGAAGCACACGACGCCGCACTCTCGGTGCAACGGCAGATTCTGTGCTACAACAAGGACGCAAAAGACATCTACTACGACGTAGACCCGGTCGAGGAGGAGCCAGAGCCGGCAGCTGGAGGCTCTTCAGATGGCCCGGCAGCGTCCTCAGGCACGCCCGCAGCGGCTTCAGCGCCCGTTGCAGTGTCTGCGCCCAGTGCTGGACCCGCGGCGTCGGTGCCGGATGCGCCTGTCACAGCAGTCGACATTCTGCGGGCATTGGTGGCCCAGAAGCTGAAGAAGGCTATCATGGACATTCCGCTGAGCAAGGCCATCAAGGACCTGGTTGGAGGTGAGTTCGACTGCAGTTTCGAGGCGGGAACCCAGCTAATGTTGATGTGTGTTCAGGCAAATCGACCCTCCAAAACGAGATCCTCGGAGATCTGGGCAAGGAATTTGGCTCCACGCCCGAAAAACCCGAGGACACGCCTCTCGACGAGCTTGGTGCGTCCATGCAGCAGACGTTCAACGGCCAGCTCGGCAAGCAGTCGGCCTCGCTCATCGCCCGCATGGTGTCCTCCAAGATGCCCGGAGGCTTCAATATCACAGCCGTGCGCAAGCACCTCGAGACACGGTGGGGCCTGGCCCAAGGTCGTCAAGACGGTGTGCTGCTGCTCGCCATCACCAACGAGCCGGCGGCACGATTGGGCTCAGAGGCCGACGGCAAGGCCTTCCTCGACGAGCAGGCGAAAAAGTATGCCGCCATTGCGGGTGTCGACTTGGCACCACCCCAGGCCGCCGGTGGTGCTGGCGGTGAGGGCGGTGGCATGATGATGGACCCGGCAGCCATCGATGCCCTTACCAAGGACCAGCGACAGCTCTTCAAGCAGCAGCTGGAGCTGTTCGCGCGCTACCTCAAGATCGATCTGCGTTCGGGCGACAAGGCCTTTGTGAACGGACAAAAGGCACAGGAGACTCTGCAGGCCCAGCTCGACCTCTGGACCACCGAGCACGGCGAATTCTACGCAACTGGTATTGAGCCCCAGTTCACTCCCCTCAAAGCACGCGTCTACGATTCATCGTGGAATTGGGCACGGCAAGACGCCCTCAGCATGTACTACGACATCATTTTTGGCAAGCTCAAGGCTGTCGACCGCGAAATCGTCAGCCGCTGTATTGCCATCATGAACCGATCGAACCCACTCCTCCTCGATTTCATGCAATACCACATGGATCACTGCCCCACAGAGCGCGGCGAAACTTACGAGTTGGCCAAGATGCTCGGTCAACAGCTCATCGACAACTGCAAGGACGTGCTCAATGAGGCTCCCGTGTACAAAGATGTTGCTGTACCGACTGGGCCACATCTCGAAATCGATGCCAAGGGCGGCATGAATTACGAAGAGGCGCCCCGCACGAGCGTTCGCAAGCTCGAGCATTATGTGCGTGAAATGGCTGAGGGTGGTAAGCTATCTGAATACGGAAATCGCACCAAGGTCCAGAACGACCTGCAGCGCATCTACAAGCTCATCAAGCAGCAACACAAGCTGTCAAAATCATCGCAACTTCAGATCAAGAGCCTGTACAGCAATGTCATTCGATCTTTGTCCATGAACGAGGGCCAGATCATTCCCAATGAGAACGGCAAGGCAACAAGTGGCAAGCGGACTCGCAATGGACGACCCAATGGCAATCAGAAGCAAGGCAAGGTCGAGACTGTACCGTTCCTTCATCTCAAGAGGAAGGATGACCACGGCTGGGAATACAGCAAGAAACTCACCGGTGTGTACCTCGACTGCTTGGAGGATGCTGCCAAGTCTGGTGTCACTTTCCAGGGCAAGTACGCTCTGATGACCGGCGCCGGTGCTGGCTCCATCGGAGCGCAGGTCTTGCAAGGCTTGATCAGTGGTGGTGCCAAGGTCGTCGTCACCACTTCAAGATTCTCCCGCGAAGTCACCGAATACTACCAGTCAATGTACAGCCGATATGGTGCTCGCGGCTCGCAGCTCATTGTGGTGCCCTTCAATCAGGGCAGCAACCAGGATGTAGAGGCTTTGATTGACTACATCTTCGACGAGAAGAAGGGTCTTGGCTGGGATCTGGACTATGTTGTACCATTCGCTGCCATTCCTGAGAACGGCCGCGAGATTGACGGTATCGACTCAAAGTCTGAACTTGCCCACCGCATCATGTTAACCAATCTCCTTCGAATGCTTGGTGCGATTAAAAAGCAAAAACAGGCGCACGGATACGAAACACGGCCGGCTCAAGTCATGCTTCCTCTTTCACCCAACCATGGTACTTTCGGCAACGACGGCCTATACTCTGAGTCCAAGATGTCTCTCGAGACCCTCTTCTCTAGGTGGCACTCTGAGAGCTGGGGTAACTACCTGACCATCTGCGGAGCTGTCATTGGCTGGACTCGTGGCACTGGGCTCATGAGCGCCAACAATGTCGTTGCTGAGGGCATTGAGAAGTATGGTGTGCGCACCTTCTCGCAGCAAGAAATGGCCTTCAACATTCTTGGTCTCATGGCACCACCGATCGTCAACCTCTGCCAGGTTGAGCCTGTGTGGGCTGATCTCAACGGCGGCTTCCAGTACATTCCCAACCTGAAGGACCTTATGGCCGATCTCCGCAAGGAGCTCATGGAGACCAGCGATGTTCGCCGAGCTGTCATCAAAGAGAATGCCATCGAGAACAAGGTTGTGAACGGCGAGGCAAGCGAGGCCCTCTACAAGAAGGCCACCATTGAGCCAAGAGCCAACATGAAGTTCGACTTCCCCAAGTTGCCTGACTGGGACTCTGAAGTCAAGCCACTCAACGGAGACTTGAAGGGCATGGTTGATCTTGAAAAGGTTGTCGTCGTCACCGGTTTCGCTGAAGTTGGCCCTTGGGGTAACTCGAGGACGCGCTGGGAGATGGAAGCCTACGGCGAGTTTTCACTTGAGGGCTGCGTTGAGATGGCTTGGATCATGGGTCTTATCAAGAACCACAACGGCCCTCTCAAGGGCAAGACCTACTCAGGCTGGGTTGACGCCAAGACTGGCGAGCCAGTCGACGACAAAGACATCAAGCCGAAGTATGAGAAGCACATTCTTGATCACTCCGGTATCCGTCTTATCGAGCCTGAGCTCTTCCATGGGTACGACCCCAAGAAGAAGCAGCTCATGCAAGAGATTCAGATCGAGGAAGACCTCGATCCATTTGAGGCGTCCAAGGAGCTTGCCGGTGAGCTCAAACGCCAGCATGGCGACAAGGTCGAGACTTTCGCAATCGAGGACTCTGGCGAATATACTGTACGCATGAAGAAGGGGGCAACCCTGCTCATCCCCAAGGCCCTTCGTTTCGACCGTTTGGTAGCCGGTCAGATTCCTACTGGCTGGGATGCGAAGAAGTATGGTGTACCCGACGACATCATCTCGCAGGTCGATCCCGTCACGCTATTCGTCCTCGTCTCTACAGCAGAGTGTCTGTTGTCCAGTGGTATCACTGACCCTTACGAGTTCTACCAGTATGTCCACCTTTCAGAGGTCGGTAACTGTGTCGGCTCTGGTATCGGTGGTACTACTGCACTGAGGGGCATGTACAAGGACCGCTTCCTTGACAGGCCTGTTCAGAAGGACATTCTTCAGGAGTCGTTCATCAACACCATGAGCGCTTGGGTCAACATGTTGCTAATGTCGTCTACCGGCCCTATCAAGACCCCTGTTGGTGCTTGCGCTACTGCAGTGGAGTCTATCGACATTGGATACGACACAATTGTGGAAGGCAAGGCGCGCGTCTGCTTCGTTGGAGGCTTCGATGACTTTCAGGAGGAGGGCTCTTTCGAGTTCGCCAACATGAAGGCGACCAGCAATGCTGAAGACGAATTCAAACACGGTCGTACACCAAAGGAGATGTCTCGCCCAACTACCACCACACGAAACGGCTTCATGGAATCACAAGGTTGTGGTATGCAAGTCATCATGGATGCCAGACTTGCTTTGGATATGGGTGTCCCGATTTACGGTGTTCTTGGCTTCACTGCTACGGCTACCGACAAGATTGGTCGTTCGGTCCCTGCCCCTGGCAAGGGTGTGCTTACCACTGCTCGTGAGACACCATCCAAGTTCCCATCTCCACTTCTCGATATCAAGTACCGGAAGCGACAAATGGATCTTCGACGTAAGCAAATCAAGTCGTGGCAGGAGTCGGAGCTGTTGTATCTCCAGGAAGAAGTTGCGGCCATCAAAGATGCTGGCGAGAACTTCAACGAGGCCGACTACTTGGAGGAGCGGGCGACACATATCGAGCTAGAGGCTAAGCGACAAGAGAAGGACGCCCTGAACAGTTTGGGTAACAATTTCTGGAAGAAGGACTCCCGTATCGCACCGCTTCGTGGTGCACTTGCTACATGGGGTCTTACCATTGACGATCTCGACGTTGCCTCGTTCCACGGTACCTCGACCGTTGCCAACGACAAGAACGAGTCCGATGTCATTTGCCAACAGATGCGTCACCTCGGTCGCAAGAAGGGCAACGCACTCCTTGGTATCTTCCAAAAGTATCTCACCGGTCATCCCAAGGGCGCTGCTGGTGCCTGGATGTTCAACGGCTGCTTACAAGTGCTCAACACTGGTTTGGTTCCCGGCAACCGCAACGCCGACAATGTCGACAAAATCATGGAGCAATTTGACTACATTGTCTACCCCTCGAGACCGATCCAAACTGATGGCATCAAAGCGTTTTCCGTCACGTCATTTGGTTTCGGCCAGAAGGGTGCTCAGGCGATCGGTATACACCCAAGGTACTTGTACGCTGCGCTCGACCACGCTGAATTCGCCACCTACAAACAGAAGGTTGAGGCTCGTCAAAAGAAGGCCTACCGGTACTTCCACGATGGTCTTATCAACAACACCATGTTCCGCGCCAAGGACAAGGCACCATACGAGGACGACAAGATGCAAGAGGTGTTCCTCAACCCTCGCGCACGTGTCACCGTCGACAAGAAGACGTCAACATACTCGTATCCCAAGAAGTTCGAGGAGCCAAAGAAGGACAAGAAGGCCGAAGAAACCATGAAGATGGTGGAGTCCATCACCAAGGCCACTGCTTCAGGCAACTCAAAGGTCGGCGTCGACGTTGAGAGTTTGAGCGCACTCAACATCGAGAATGAGACCTTTATCGAGCGCAACTTCACAGACAAGGAAATTGCATACTGCCAAAAGGCACCAAGTCCGCAAGCTAGCTTCACGGGCAAGTGGTCGGCCAAGGAGGCCGTGTTCAAGAGCATGGGTGTGCAAGGCAGGGGCGCGGGCGCTGCGCTAAAGGACATTGAAATTATCAATGACGAGACGGGTGCGCCGCAGGTTCAGGTATGATTTTTCCGTTCCATTCGTGCGAGGCACACACTGACAAAATCACAGCTTCACGGCCAAGCCCAAGAAGAAGCAAGCCGCGTTGGTGTCAAGAAGATCAGTATCAGCATCAGCCATTCGGACGAGCAGGCTGTGTCTGTCGCCATTGCGCAGTTTTAGATGGCTTATGTGTAGATGAAGACTTACGGCGGTATGCTTTTAGCAAAAGTCTGTAGAGAGGCGCTCGTTTGGTGTTCTGCTCGATACACCACTGCATTGTATCATGTTCTTGTTCGACATTATTCTACCGGAAACACGAGTTAGTCTTGTAATTCAAATTCCAATCGCAAACTCGCGATCGCAAGCTTATCGTGCTGAGTTCCTCTGACCCAAGTGTCGATTCAGATATGCTCAACAATCGAGATAGGTATGCGACCCGCTTATTCGCGTACTTGCACGTGCGGTTGAGCGGCAGCTAAGCGCTAGTCTACATATGCGCATGCAGGTGTTGAGACGTTGAGAGCGTGGGCTGCGGGTTGGATCGGAGGACGGGGCCGCGAGTGCTGGGCTGGACTCCGAGCTCAATTGTGCGGAAGCCGCACGTCACATCTGCCTCTCGAGCTACAAAGATGAGCGTCCTTGAAGAATCATCAAAGTCACAGGCTTTTCCGTATATATGCACCACGAGAGTCGGCGCAGCGCGTTAGGTGTGCGAACCCGGATGTTCATTGGCTCAGCAATCATCCATCGCGTCATATTCCTACCGTTTTTATGTAGGGGGTGTACCTTGCATCCCTTTCCATAACTTTACGCACGTCATCCTGCTCTTGTCAGTCCCTTTGTCTATTTCATGAGGTACAAGACGAAGCTCCAGGCCTCGCCTCTTCCCACGTAAGCTCATGTTGCTTAGTGACGTGAAGCTATCCTTGGAGATAAGCTGACAACGGTACAACTGATCAAGAAATCTGGGTATTTGATCTCGTCTGGGGTCATCGGTGTCTCCTACCCACTCGAGAACGAGCCTTTGTCCATCTTTTGAAGCAGGGGTATGTCGCCATTGGAGCTTGTACATACCCGTTGCTCATGATGTGAAATCATGAGCATGAGATACACAGAGGCAAAATCTATTTAGCTAGGCGAAACTCTGCCACATTATGATACAAAGAACCTCGGTTTTTATATAAGATTGCAATAGTCACCCAACCGAATAACTTTTGCTAATAATTGTCCGACGTCTCTGCGCGTATGCAGTCGCCGGCACACACGCATAGCAAATATGGCCAACACAATCGGAACCAATGGAACACCATTTCGAAAACATCCAACCTTACCGATAGCCATCGTCGGCGGCGGCTTGGGCGGTCTCGCACTCGCCATCGGCCTGGTCAAGCATGGAATCAACGTCAAGATCTTTGAAGCCGCTCCTGCTTTCTCTGAGATTGGCGCTGGGGTGGCTTTTGGCATCAACTCCATCAGAGCACTTCAGCTCATTGATCCTCGTCTGCTCGAAGGCTACAAGAAACATGCGACTTTCAACGCTGACCCCTCACGTGCTGATTCGTTTTACACGTTACTCTGGGGTATGGAGGAAAGGGAAGGTGGAATGCACAAGGCTGGCGACCATGCCTTCCGCGTGGATGATGTATGGCAGTTTGAGCGTACGCAAGAGATGGGCGTCAAGACACGCAGCTGTATACATCGCGCCCGGCTGTTGGAGGAGCTCATCGCTTTACTACCGCAGGGCATCACGACTTTCGGCAAGCGTTTCGACACTGCTAGAGAATTGCCGGACGGCTCTTTGGAGTTACAATTCACTGATGGTACCACCGCGCTCGCAAGTGCAATCGTTGGCTGCGACGGCATAAAGAGCCATGTTCGAGGACTCGTATGTCCTAGAGTCCAGCCAAAATATGTAGGCGAAGTCGCATATCGCGCGGTCGTTCCCAAGGTCCATGTCGAAGCGGCTCTCGGCACCGATCTCGCTTCCAATGGCCACATGTACGCTGGCTATGGCACCTACATCATCACCTACCCGATCGAAAACGGCGAGCTCATCAACGTCGTCGGCGTCAAGCACGACGCACGCCCTCAAGAAGAGTGGGAGTGGGCGCACAGCGAATGGACGGTGCCTGCGACGAAGGAGGAATTTGCCCATGCGTTCGAAGGATGGTATGCTCCGCTCGTTCAGCTCTTTGGTAAACATATGCTACCTACCAAATGGGCACTGCATGTGGTGCAGCATGATGAGCCGTATTACAAGGACCGCGTTTGTCTCCTTGGTGACGCTGCGCATGCAACTGTACCACACCTCGGTGCTGGTGCCGGCATGGCAATGGAGGATGCATACATCCTGAGTAGTCTCATAGCATCTGCAAACGATGCCAAGGATATCGAGAGGGCTTTTTGTGCGTACGATGCTGTTCGACGGCCGAGGACACAGCAATGCATTCGCAGGAGCTTGCGGGGGAGTCCACGGCTGACTGATGATGGCCTTGATGGATTCAAGAAATCGATTGAAGAGAGCTTCAGATGGTTGTGGCTTGAAGATCTTGAGAAGCAATTGGACATGGCGAAGAGCGTGATGAGCGATCGATGGCCGTAAGAGAAGACATACACAAGGACTGGGTCGGGAGAAATTCGATTGGGTGTTCTGAGGAATTTTGGGAACATTTGTCTTACTTCAGGGATTGATGTACCGGTCCGTGACAGTCCGGGGTTACCCAGATGAGACGCCGAGTTGCCGGAATCTACTCCTTTACCATGTTGGTAATCGTTTTTGTCTTGAGTGCAAGAAGAGAATGTTTCGATGGGTGTTCACGAGGCATTTCGATGCGCTCGCCACAGTTTTCGCTCTTTTGTGGACATACGCTACCTGGTGTAACACTAATTTTCATTCAGATTACTCATGGTTCTGTTAGCTTCATGATCGGAGAAGTCGTGCTTTCAGAAAGACCTACTCAGAACCTCACCTCTTTCGTGCTAGGTGGTACAGGCAGGTTTTGTCGTACCTAGGTAGCCTTCGGAGAAATTTCTAATCCAAGATACGCTAGCTTATCTCCGACTACGTTTGCAAGCAGCTAAAGAAGCCGACTGAATCAGATGTCATTGCCGACGTTGACCGGCATCTCTGAAAATCTCTACATAAAGCTTCAGCCTCAAATGAAACATTGGCGTCGACTATACCACTTGATAACCATCTTCTCCTTACCATCTGTGGAAGCAAGAATCAAAGATCTTTGACCGGTCTACGAAGAAGAACCTAATCAGCCCCACATCAATATGGCAGGCTCTCGATTATTCAAGCCCCTCAAGGTGGGCAATGTCGAGCTGAAGCATCGAATTGCCATGGCCCCTCTGACACGTTTCCGCGCCGACGATGAGCATGTAATCATGCCAATTGCAGCAGAGTACTACGGTCAACGTGCGTTGGTGCCAGGAACCCTCCTCATTACAGAAGCTACCTATATCGGAGAGCAATACGGAGGATATCCCAATGCGCCTGGAATCTACCGTAAAGATCAGGTCGAAGCTTGGAAGAAAATCACCGAAGAAGTGCACAAGAAAGGAAGCTTCATCTTGTGAGTCAAGACGCGTAACATGGCATCGAGACGATGCTGATCTCGTTCGCAGCCTTCAACTTTGGGCCCTTGGTCGTGTTGCCAATCCGGAGTTCTCGAAGTCGAAAGGCATAACCATCAGGAGCTCAAGTGCCACCCTACTAGAAGGACACGCAGTACCCAAGGAGATGAGCCATGAAGAGATCAAAGAAGCAGTAGCATCGTATGCGCAGGCCGCTAAGAACGCAATTGATGCGGGCTTTGATGGCGTTGAAATCCACGGAGCAAACGGCTACCTCATCGACCAGTTCATCCAAGACAATGTCAACCAGCGCACGGACGAGTACGGCGGTAGCATCGAGAACCGCTCACGCTTCGCCGTTGAGGTTACCCAGGCCGTCGTCGATGCTGTCGGTGCTGATAAAACAGGTATTCGCTTGTCACCTTTCTCCGAATTTCAAGGCATGCATATGAAAGAGCCCGTCCCCCAATTTTCCGACGTCGTGAAGAAGCTCAACGCCTTCGGCCTGGCTTACATCCACTTCACCGAATCCCGCGTCTCCGGTAACGCCGATATTGAGACTTTCGAGATCCTGGATCCCATCATTGCCCTCTGTGACGGCCCAATCCTTGTCGCCGGTGGATTCAAGCCTGATTCTGCCAAGCGAGAAGTAGATGAGGATCGCAAGGACCGCGACGTGGTTGTCGTGTTCGGCCGCTACTTCATCAGCACGCCTGATCTCGTCTTCAGGCTGCAAAAGGGCATTGAGCTGAATCCGTATGATCGCGACACTTTCTACAATGCGAAGAGCGAGAAGGGCTACCTTGACCAGCCTTTCAGCAAGGAGTGGCAGGCTGCGCAGGCGAGTTTGTAGCGCAAAAGCATCGACACTGTATCTGCATTGGGTGGAGTTGCATTGCTGGGCTACGACCACCTAGAATCTGAGCTTTTAGCACATAGACGAATTTGAAGCGAATATACCAAGAGTGTATGATGTGGAAGGCATGTGCAGGCTGTGTACCGGTGCGTTTTGATTCTGCCGATGGTCCCTTGCTCTTCACAGGTTGCGATAGTTCAAGACTTCTCAGCAACACCTAAGAAGGTCAGAACTTAGTACAGCTAGGCTGGAGATGCTGTGTAAGTTCTTTGGTAATTGGTCTTGGAGGATGTGCAGACATGTGAGTGTACGGTGGTTACGACGCTGGACGGCTATCGACAGCGCCGCCGCCGGCACGCACGTGCACGAGACACACGTACCACTGCAGCACCAGGACGGTTATCACAACACCATAATCCTCCACGCTCTCGACATTGTGCCCCACAGATCTTAAGCTAAGTCCAATTCGCGGGATGACATCGCTACAAACATATTGGCTGTTGAGAGGCTTTCCGATCCCATCTGAGCGTGTACGCGTTAGCAAAATCCGAACGTCAGCCCATTTGATCACCACAATCTACTCCAGCCCTGGTCATTGTCCGTCGTGATGGTAGAGCCCATATCGTACTGTCTAAGGCTTTTTGTTCAACATGAGGATCTGATCCATGTAAAAAGTAAGACGACTTGGACGTGACGAAGCGCTCCGACACTTGGCGTCACAGGTCGTGTTTGGGCATGAAGCCATGACAGTGGACAGCGACGCAACGGCGGCTCCCTTCGTCTTCCTCCTCACTAAACACAGGCACCGAATCCTACGATGCCAGCTTTTACAGCGTACGCATCCACACTCGACGTTTCCAACAACGAAGCCAAGATGAAAGACGACCTCCGCTACAACTCGCTACGAAATCTCGACGACCATTCTGATTCAAGTACAGAAGTGGGGGAATGGGATGTGCAAGTCGACCCGAGGCCGACACGGAGGAAGGCTTTCTGGAGGAGAGCGAGCGCTTGGAGATGGCTCCTCGAGACCAGCCTGCTCCTCATCATCGTCGGACTATTAGTAGAGAAGCGCTGGAAGCATCATGCTGGAAGTCATGCATTTGAACATACAGGCGATATCACAGGCTTTGCACCTAGCTTCTCGCAGCACATTGTCACCTTCACACCCGATCCCATATATGCACCGGAAAACGCATCTGAATTCTTCAGTCCCGAAACCAAGCAAGCATGGCTGGATATGGTCCCAGGTAAGCACAACATCCACTCACTAAGTTTTGGCTTCTGCTTACGCCATGCAGAGGGACTAGGCTATGTCAACGTCACGAACCCTTCCCAGTACAACAACCTCCCAAAACCCATCCACGACTACCCCAGTTCCCATGTCTACACCACATCGATGACGCACCAATTACACTGTCTCTACACCATACTCGAGGCATACAATACTCTTCAGCTACCCATCTCGGCGCGGCAGCCAATAAAGATGCCGTGGCACATCAATCACTGCTTTGAATACATTAGACAAGCGATGATGTGTGCGGGAGACGTGGCGCTCGAAGGCGCGGCGACCACATTCCCAGCTGGCGAGGGTGGAGAGGACAGAGGTGGTAGTGATGGGTGGGATGCGAAGCATGTCTGCAAGGATTATGGGCAGGTGAAAGATTATTTGGAGGACAGGACTATGAACCATTGGAAGTGGATCAGCTCAGAGTAAGGTACCAGTAGCTATCTTATGTCCGCTTGGGCGTTGTCATCTCCCTCTTCTTTGCTTTGGCCTGCATTTTTTTTCGTAATCAAAACATTCCAATTCTTCTTCGCTCGCTTTCCAAATTCCCCAGAAGAAGTCAGGTAGAACGTTGAACACCACCGCTTCGATGGCCTATGCGGTACCCTTACTCCTCCTCTGCCCTTCCCCGCGCTTCTGTCGCGACGGTATCCAGTGCCGCCTCTAGACACTTGTTCTGATCGCACAGCTCTTCGTTCTCCTCCAAGGCCGTGGTAAGATCCTGTTCGAGACGGGCTAGATGCATGAGAACCTTGAAGACCGCCGGCAATTTGGCCTTGACGTTGTACTGCCTCAAGAAGTTCTTCAAGTCCGCGCCGGTGAGCAAGCCATCAACACTCTGGTCACAGAGCATCACGTGCTCATTCATGACTCTGTCAGCGAGGTTGGCGGGCTTGTTGACATGGATGTTCTTCTTGTGTAGACTGGACTTCTTGGTGACCCTGGCAGCGATGTCGCGGTCCTTACGCTTGCCGTGTCGGACACAAGGTGACTCTTCGAGCTCTGAGCTGTCGTCAAAGAGTGACGAATCAGGTTCACCACGCCGCAGCCTGCCATCGTTAGCAAGGTTGAATCGTCGACTCCCTTGGATGTCTTTACCATCCGGTTTCACCCTCGTTGTCGGCGACCCGAGCTGGGGTGTTGAGGCGGTTTTCTTGACCGACAACTCGAGCTAAGCGCTCTCAAGCGACCGGAGGCGACGAGCCTTTGAGAGAGGAGATCTTGGCGGGACTTTAGCCGTAGCCGGAGTCGGGGTGCTAGACAGCATACCTCGCCGCAGCTGGAGCCTTGCGCTTACGCTTGGCCATGGTTTCTACAATCTAAATCAGCACTGCATATGCACACTGACTTGCGTGCGTACTTGTTTGTGTCTGTGGTGTTTTGCGTCCGGGGCCGAGTGGGAGTTGCGTGATATTTCAACTCGCCAATGACGGAAGGGGTTTGTGGACTTCTGCCAAAATAGCAACAAGATAAAGATGGAGCGGTGGGAGGTCGGCTGTTTGCACGGGTCTGTTTTGATTTTGCGCGTTCAAGACGCGCTGCGACATGGCACAAACGGTGAAGCGAGCGTAGTAAAGGGTCAGACCAGACCTTCCTCGCCGTGCCAAAAGTTTCCATGGCCAAAGCGATTGGATCTGGACATCAGATCGGCCTTCTCGAGCGTGTAAAGATGGTTTTGACTATAGCTGCTCCAATACAACAAGAATGAATGAGAATATGCATCGAGTTAGCGATTGGAACTTGTCAGCGTTCTTTTGCAAGTTGCCAAAGCATCATGATACAAAAGATACGATATAGTATGTGTAGAGAAAAAGGAGCACCGGAAACAGCATGTTCAGGTGATCGTAGATGAGATTAGTGACCTTCATCTGAAGGAGAGAAAGGGCAGTCTATATTGGCGAGAAGGGCTGCACGTGAATAAGCGGAGAGATACACGTGATGAGCCCACAAGCGCTTCTGAGGTGCGCGCGCAGGCGTGATGGGGCACCTCATGCACGCCACAGTATGAAAAGTTGAATCCGGGAGGAGTAATGATAATCATGATGTATCCCATAAAGTAAGCCAGCAACGAGACTACGATGACAGACAACTACCGATAGCCCAACATCGAAGCACGCCCTCAGGCCTCCATACATCATAAAACTTCTAAGACCATGTCAGACCCAACCAAATGTGTACCGGTGGGCCAAGACTCCCATGAAGCGACCCAAGAACCAGGTGCAATCACAAATACAGAAACCAAAGTCCCTTTTGCGCACACGTCCAGCAACAACCAGCCATCTTACTTTTCAGAGTCGGCGACGTCTACCAATCGTTAGCACACTTCCACCCCGTTGATATGATTGAACTCACATGGCCTAAAAGCGTGTAAAGCTGGCGGTCTGCGTGGAAACTTCCTCCACAGTAGAAGAAGCGTGCACCCAGATGATGTTAGTGACAGTGGCGACGTGAGCTGCAGTAACTGTCACTACGACTACGGGCTTGGGACCGCTGTCGCGCTTTGATGCATAGGCGCTCGAAGCCGCCGCGTATGAGGCGGTACTTGACGGGGTGGCGGAGGACGAGGCAGAATCGCTGGCGCTGGCGGACTCTGTGGAGCTGGCGGACTCTGTGGAGCTGGCGGACTCTGTGGAGCTGGCGGACTCTGTGGAGCTGGCAGTCTCGGAGGCAGAGGACGCCGACGAGGTCTCGGTGCTTGAGCTCTCGGAGCTAGACTCAGTCATAGAAGGAGCGTAGTACGCGCTCGACGATTCAGTCATAGGAGGAGAGTAGGACGCGCTCGACGTCTCAGTCGAGTAGGACGAAGACGGTTCCATGCTCGAGATCTCAGAGCTGGACTCAGTGGTAGGAGCAACATAGTAGGCGCTCGACGTCTCAGTCGAAGACACCTCAGAGCTAGACTCAGTCATAGGAGCAGAGTAGTAGCTGGGCTGGGGCTCAGAGTACTGCTGAGTACCGTCCTTAATCACGTTGTGCGGAGCCCACTGGTGAGAACCGCCATGGCGAAGGGCAGGCGTAGCAGCGACGAAGGCCAGAACGGCCGCGACGGCAAGAGAGTTGGTGAAGTGCATGGTCTGATGGAGTGTGAGTATATGGCTGTGGGACTCAAAGAAGCAGGGAGTACTTACGGCGAAGGTGATGGTGAGTTGGCTGGATGGTGGATTGGCTAGATGGAGGGTCGATGGAAATTTGGTGCAGTGCGGTGAGTGTTAAAATCGAAGGTCAGTGGTAGGAATATATAGAGTAACAGGCAAAAAATGTCTTGGTAGTTGAGCGACCATAGTTTGGGTCGGAGTGAGGGACCATCCGATGGTGCATGACTAGCGTTTGGTAGAGACCCACGAGGAACGACGCACTTGGCCATAGCACTCTTCCAAACCGAATATTTCCAGAATTTCCGCCTCGAACATGACGTGATTGCGAAAGAAAGCATGGAGAGCCAGAACTGTTGAAGGCGTGTCCACTGTTGGACGCAGGAAGGTCATTAGGCACCACACTCCAAAGTGTACCCAAAGTGGATTCCAGAGCAGTGGTGCAGATGGACGCCCACCGAGGAGGGAGCGTGAAGCCGAGAACAGTCCGACATTCACAAAAATGCTGCACGATGTCGCGATGGCTTCATTGGAGTTTGTTCTCAGGAAAAGCCACCTACCTCCGTGCCCACCTGCACGTAACCCTCAGCATCCTTCTGGTCAACCAGATCGCCCAGTATCTCGTCAATGTCCCTGAAGATGAAGTTCATGTGGCCATCGCCTTCCTTGATGTTGAGTACGCTGCCCTTCATCGCCTCGTGCGCCGTGGTAGCCGGACCCAGCGGACAATGCATGTCTTCGCTTCCGTGCCATAATTTCAATGGGACCCCACACAAGGGCAGTTCTTCCAGCTCAAAGCCCCAGTCGCTTCCATTGAGACGCGCCTCCCATGACGCACCCTTGCCGCCTTTGGAGAAGCATCCTCGCGCCATGGCGACGAAGACTGGCCAGTGGAGTGGGTCTTTAATGGCTTCTTGGTCGCCGACATGGCCATCATCGAGCTTCATGCTCATCATGTTCTCGAAAACTGACTGGTCGTCGTCTCGCGCTGCCTTGCCCATTGAGTTGTCGAGAAAGAGCGAAGTGAGGCCTGTTGCCCACGGCGCTACCCATAACGTGACGCGGCTCTGCACTGGCATTCCTACTGTACCATACTTAACAGGATATAGGCCGCTGGCAACCGCTACTCCTAGCAGGCGCTCCTTTGATATGCCTTTGACGCAAGCGAGCGCATACGGGCCTCCACCAGATGCACCTAGGACATAGAACTGGCCGATCTTCAACTCATCGGCCAATGCAAGAACATCGCTTGGCCAGTCGAGTATGCGTCGGTTCTTCTGGAAGGTTGAGAGGCCGTTGCCGGGTCTGTCTGGCGCGATGAGACGAATGCCATGTTTTGTGCAGGCCGTGTGGAAGAGTTTGCCTTCGAACCGCGAGGAGGGGAAGCCGTGCATGTACATGATGGTTGTGCGCGGTACAGGGCTGCCATAGACTGCATAAGAGAGGGTGCGTCCGTCATTAAGAGTGAAGCTTTCGTTCTCGTACATGGCGTGATCTGCTGAGTACAGCTTTATGTTAGTGGTGTGAGGGTGTGGACGCAAGCGCTCGTGTCTGCTGTCAACCCTTACAGGCCACGCTGGAGTCCAAAGTCGTGATTAAAGACAAGGAACCTGTTGTCGATGTACAGGTGAGAGGCAGTGCAGAGGTCAGGCAGCCAGTGTACACCAACGCACAGGAAGCTACGAAGGAACTGGTTTTAGTGCGCTCTCACTCGCGGCTGCCGTGTTTGGCCACATGTCATCCGGCGGGAATCGCGTGGAATGCATTATTTCCAATGCTTGATGGTATTGAGCGATATACCAGGGTCTGAAGACGTGTGGCTACGCAAGGCGGGGTTGGAAGAGATCTGAGAGTGCATGTGAGAGGTTGCCATGCCAAGCTCGCTTGTGCTGTGAACTCCGAGAGAGATTGAACAGAGTTGATGTTTGTTCCACAGCATTTACAACAGACAAACCTTGATCATGCCGGCACCAGGCTCCGCGAGAATTTGTGATCGATTACCTCAGCGAAGCTCTACTACCAAACACTACGAGTACGTTAAAAGTAGAGCCTATCTAACCTTAGTATGTTATGTATAGCTTTCTTACTATACTTTACTACTATTGACGATAGACAGGCTACTAGTTCAGGTTACAGGCTTTGCCCTTCGTTGGTGGATTTTGCTGGTCTCATCGATCACGAATTTTTGCGGCACCTGGTGCAGGAGAAGATTCGTTTGCTTTCATCATCATACATACGGGTCATCGTTCTGCTCAGCTACCCGTCACAACATTCACCTCTAAACATGCGGTAGGGGATGGCAGATCGTGCAAGGTTCTACCATTGTAGAATCTTGAGCACTTTCGGTGTAGACCAACATAGTAACATCGCAGCCTTCCATTTACCATCGGTATATCGTGTTCTCTCTGGTTACGTTGATATAGATTAGCCCACCAACAAATCACCATAATCATCTCCATTCACCATCTCCTTCGGATCCGGTAGCTACCTATGTGCTGCTAGATTCAGTGTCCCGTATATCCGTCAAGCCTGCCACTGGTTCAGACAGCCCTTCAGTTGTAAGATCCGTGGGATCACCGAAGTCCTTCACGTTGTCAAACATACCGCTCCAAGTCTCATAAACGAGGCACAGCTTTCGTAAACTGAGATTCTCCAGCAGCGACTTCAGAGTACTCAGGAACACGACATGGTGGGCTTCACTGAGGGACACATTTCTGATGTTGAGTGTTGTGAGGTTTGGAGAGCAATTTCTTCGAGGCCCTGAACGAGGTCGGCCTGGTAGTGTTGTGGTTGGAGAGTATTCGTAAAAGCGTGATGGCGCGGTGTGCTTCCGCGTTTAGCACTTGAGCCTGTGCACCACGTTAGCGCGTCCAGACTGATGACGTTGAGTAGAGTACCGCGGCAGAGAGTGAAAGTGACAAGCACGACTCTTCGCCTGGCATGCCGCCCTTTTGCCCACGCAGTCCGTCTTCACATCACCCTTCGCCGGCCCGTCACGATGGTGCTCCTCGCCTAGACTGCATCCAAACTCCGACCGGCCGCCCTTCACGTGTCGCGCCCGCATCAGCGCTGTTGCCTCAATCGTAACTTTTTCTCGCACACGGATCGCAACTCAACTAGCCCGTGTGCAGCTCACGATAGCCGCGAATTACCACCGTTGGTAGTTTTGCAGGTCCACAGGGCCTCCGCTCAATTCACAGGATGGAAGCCAAAGGCGAGCCTGCGCCGGCTACAACGCCCGAGATCACTGTTACCAGCGCGCAGCAGTCGAGCGGCACGGAGGAAGAGGAAATCATCCTAGGAGATGGCGCACACGAGCAGGATGAGCTGCCATCAGACGCGGACGAAGAGGCACGGCTGAAGTTCCTCACTACGGGCACGCGAGCGCAGGATGACCTGGAGCGCGAGATCGCACAGCAGGGCGAGCAGATGCTCATGGAGGAGGCCGACAAGCGAGACAAGAAGCGCATGGAAAAGGTCGAGGCAGAGGCCCGGCGCGCCGAGGCTGCGATACAGAAGCTGCGAGCCCGCCTGGCCCTGCCCGCCACCGAGACACAGAAGACGAAGCTGCGCGGCGAGGTGGCCATGCACCGCGACAAGATCGACGAGCTGGACGCCGACATGGACGCAATACAGAAGCGCATCAACGACCGCCATGCTGCACCCGCTGGCGACGACGTCGAGGAAGGCGCGGCCGGCCCACTACCCAACGAGACCCGCCGCGACTACCTCATTCGGACGGGTAAAATTACGCCCTTCTCCAAGCTGGCGCAGCACCAGCCGGGCACGGGCACGCTGGGCGAGACCATGCTGGACGCCGAGGTGGAGGACATGGTCGAAGAGGCTTCTCAGGGCCCAGTCTCGCATCGCAACCTCATGAAGCCAGGCTTCCGGGATGCCGATGCTAGCTCAGAGGCTGCTAGCCCAGAGCCAGCCCTCCGTCCCCGTCCAAAGAAGCGACGGAAGGTTGCCCACCATAGTGACTCCGATGCCCGAGACTCGAGCGTGGCCCCTGACAACACTGACGGCGACTCCGATGCCTTCGATCCAGGCATGAGCGATCGGCAGCTGGCGACCTTGGACGAGTCCGACGGTCTGGCTGAAGATGTCTCGCACGAAGACGACGACTTTATGCCGGACACCGTGGGTCGAGCGCCGAAAGCTCGAGGCAAGAAACGTGCTGTAAAGGTGGACGTCGCTGCCGAAGAGGATTTAGCCGGCGTTGACGACGGCAACGAGCGCGTGTTCCGCAAGCGCATCGATAAGTGGACAATGGACCGATCAAAGGCTCGTCGGCAGGCCAAGAATGGAGATGTTGCTGATGAGGAGGGCGAGGAGGAGTTCTTCCTACCACATCCTACCGAACCGGATACCCAATTCGACGGTGGCTTTCGGATCCCCGGCGACATCTTTCCGGCACTGTTCGACTACCAGAAGACGGGCGTGCAATGGCTCTGGGAGCTGTATCAGCAAAACGTTGGCGGCATCATTGGCGACGAGATGGGCTTGGGCAAGACAATTCAGGCCATCTCATTCGTTGCCGGTCTGCACTACTCCAAGCTCCTTACGAAGCCTGTTATCGTGGTCTGCCCAGCCACTGTCATGAAGCAGTGGGTCAACGAATTCCACAAGTGGTGGCCGGCTCTTCGTGTTTCCATTCTTCACACGTCGGGCAGCGGTATGCTCGACACTCGTCGGGAAGACCGTCTCGAGCGTGAGATGGAGCTGCGCAACTACGGCGACTACGACACTACCCTGACAGGCGCAGGCAAGCAAGCCAAGAAAATTCTCGAGAAAGTTAGACGAGAGGGTCACGTTCTCGTCACCACGTACTCTGGTCTTCAGACCTACTCTGAATTCCTCATTCCTACTGATTGGGAGTGTGCTATTCTGGATGAGGGCCACAAGATCCGGAACCCAAACACGTCCATCACGATTCACTGTAAGGAGCTTCGAACGCCCAATCGCATCATTTTGTCTGGAACGCCAATGCAGAACAACCTCACGGAACTATGGTCGCTGTTCGACTTCGTTTTCCCAATGCGTCTTGGCACACTTGTGAACTTTCGCAACCAATTCGAGTTCCCTATCAAGCGTGGCGGCTACGCAAACGCATCGAACCTAGAGTTCGAAACCGCAGTGCAATGCGCAGAAACACTGAAAGACGCTGTCAGCCCCTATCTGCTCCAACGCTACAAAGCCGATGTGGCGACCGATCTACCGCAGAAGAAAGAGCAGGTCCTGTTCTGCAAATTGACACGTCAGCAGCGCATGGCTTATGAAGGATTCTTAGCATCCGAGGAAATGAAGTCGATCCAGTCTGGCAAGCGACAAATGCTCTTTGGTATCGACTACTTGCGCAAGGTGTGCAATCATCCCGATCTCACAGAGCACAAGACACTATCAAAGAAGCCGGGTTTCGACTATGGTGCGCCAAACAAGTCGGGCAAGATGCAAGTTGTGAAGGAGCTCCTCTCGCTGTGGAAGAAAGGCGGGCACAAGACACTTCTCTTCGCGCAACATCGTATTATGCTCGACATCCTACAGAAGTTCCTTGATCATTTACAGGAGATCAAGTACCGGCGCATGGACGGCGAAACTCCTATCAAGGACCGTCAAGATCTCGTTGATGAGTTCAACAATGATCCTAATCTGCACGTCTTTCTCTTGACAACGAAGGTCGGCGGTCTCGGCGTGAATCTGACAGGCGCCAACCGCGTCATCATCTATGATCCGGACTGGAACCCTTCCACAGACATCCAAGCACGAGAGCGCTCGTGGCGACTTGGTCAGAAGCGAGAGGTGGAGATTTACCGTCTCATGTCTGCTGGCACTATCGAGGAGAAGATATACCATCGCCAGATCTTCAAGCAATTCCTCACGAACAAGGTTTTGAAGGATCCAAAGCAACGTCAAACCTTCCAGATGAGCGATTTGCACGACCTTTTCACCCTGGGCAGTGAGAACACCGAAGGCGAGACTGAGACGGGCAACATCTTCCGCGGCTCAGAAGTCAAGTTCGACAAGAAAGGCGACACAAAAACCCCCGCAGCAGACGCAACAGCAAGTGCCGACCTCGCTGCTGTAACTGGCATCTCGCGCGCCGAAGAATTCCAAACACCCCCTTCAGACACCGAGGACACCACGAGCAAGCCCTCAGCTGATGGTGCCGATCCAACTCCCTCAGATTCCCGCCTCATGTCTACCATCTTCGCACGCACAGGTGTACACTCGGTCCTCGAGCACGACACAATTGTCAACTCTACTGCTGGCGGTCGCAAACGAAAAGTCCAAGCCGACCCGGCTTTCATCCAGCGCGAAGCCAAGCGTCAAGCCGCCATCGCCGCTGAGCAACTCAAGAAGAGCATGGCAGAGGCGCGTCAGGTGCCCGCCGGTGTACCGACATGGACAGGCCAATTCGGCGAAGCAGGGCGACCTGAAGCGCGCGGCCTGGGTGCTTCGCGCGGTGGACGCGGAGGCGGACGTGGCGGCGGTCCGTCGTCAACCTCCATCATGTCCAACCTCTCAGCACGTCAGGGCCGCCTGAATCCCGGCACCACTACCAACGCCGCAAGCTCCGCAACATCCTCACGGGCATCCACGCCCTCGGCCGCCACTCCGCAGAACTTCCGTGGCAAGCGCATGCTCGAGATGATTCGCGACTTTATGCTCACGCATAACGGCGTGGTGCCGAGCCAGATGCTGATCGACCACTTTGATCATTATTGCAGGCAGCAGCCGGGGAGGAACGAGGAGTTCAAGGAGATGTTGAAGACGGTGGCGGTTTTGGAGAAGAATGGGGGGAATAGGGCGCAGAGGGGGCGGTGGAGGTTGAAGGAGGAGTGGAGGACGCCTCGGGCGGGTGGTAGTGGCGCGTCTTGAAGGTGTGAGGATTTGTGGTCATTTAGCGAAGCATTTCTGGGGGGCATGGCGTCATGGTGTTGAAGGAAAGATACCATTGCATTTTCTTGCCAAGTGCTGGCATGTATTGCGACATACAGGAAATACGAATCCATAAAAGAAACCGCTAGTTAGTTGAGATCCGCTGCCACAGCTTCTTTGCAAGGACCCTTAGCGATTGTGCACCTGGGACATCCGGACATCACATGAATGTTACAGCAGAATATCGTGTCACCATCCTTTGCTCTACATGTCCAATTTAAACAGGCCTACAGTGCCATTTCCACTGTGCCTGTCGATTGCTGCCGTGCCCTCCATGTGTCACGATCTCTGCGCCTGCATTCATACCGCGTCGCGACGCGGATGCCCGAACTGGCAGACGATTCGCACAGCTTCCATGAGTTAGCGAAGAATGTATGATCTTGTCACTCGTGGTCTGTGGTCGTGGAAGAAAAAATACAAGAACATTAAGCGATCCACGATGGCATGACAACACATGATGAAAGGAGATGATAGGTCGCATGAAGAAATGATCTGTATGCAGACTGTGGAGGCTGAAGCTCACGAAGCTGAGTGGCTGCGCGTACAGGCCATCGCCGTAGGAACCGGGGCCGCGCTCGGGTGCGAGGTCCAAAACGGTTATGTCATGATCGGGAGAAACTGCAAGCAAGAGCGAACATTTGAAGTGTTGAAGCGAAGATCAGTAGATATTCAAGATGGTCTTGAGAGAGCGTAAGTGCTTGGGGTTTGCAATTCAATATTGGAAGGCAACCCTTGTGATGGTCGTGTCTGAGTCCAGGTGGATCGCCACAATATTAATAGACTTTACGCCGCACCGTCCTTGTTGGCTAACCAGATGCATGCCTAGCCCGCCCCAGCTAACGCCTCCTTACAACTCAACCTCCTGGGGGACCAACTCTCACTCTGGTGTCTGCAGTCCTCAATCGCTACCAACCGCCGTCCGCACCGTCGTCCCCATCGTCTCTTTCGCCAGTCGCTCGCTTTACGACGGAGGAGTTTGTTCGAGTCGCTCGCATTCCTGTTCCCGTGTCGCTTTTTTTCCCGTACGCGTAATCACCCTTGTTGACATCCCGACGAAACACCAAATTCTCGTTGCACCACCGCCCCCACGACCTGGTCTTCCCGCCTGCTCCCTGCGCTGCACCTTCTCGAACCTCGCAACTTCGATCGCAGCAATCATCGCCACGCATACACATAGCCGCAATTCGAGATGAGGCCGGCACAGCTTCTCGCGGCCGTTGTGGCCATGTCGTCTGTCTCCCACGCCTTGTCGGACGCATTCGACAACATACACGGCATGAGCGATGTCAAGCACGCACTATTCGGACGACAAGATGGTAAGTCCGACGGTCAGAACAGACGCTGGGCCACGTGCTAACCTACCCACTAGACAACAAGGACGCCTCATCACAAGCACCACGAAGCACCGCGCAACCACAGTCATCAAACCAGCCCACCCGAACGCAAAGCGGCGACAACAAAGATGAAGCCTCACAAACAGAAAAGCCAAGCGGCTCGCAAAAAGCCTCAGGCAGCCAAATCACAGGCAAGCCGCGGAACACCAGTTTCGACCCGCGATTACCAGCCGGCGGCATCACCATGGTGACGCCCAACGTCTTCGCCGGCGACCAGTTCTACAAGGTCGGCAACTACATCACCTTTGCGTGGAATTACACCTCGCTCTCCGTCACGCCCTCTGCCATCGATATCCTCGCCTCGTGCTCCGCGAACCAGGCTACATACACGATCGCTGTCAACCAGTCAGCGCAGGAGACAAAGGTTGTGTGGGACACCAAGAACGTGCCTAGCGGCCAGGCGCCGTTCCTGACGGAGAAGTACACGCTGCTGATCTACGATGCGGAGTCGAGTGTGACTGCGGCGCCGCGTGCGGGATACTTGGGTGTCTTCAATCAGTTCACCTTTGGCATGTACACGCCGCAGCCATATGTCAACTGGTCGAGTAAGCTTCCTCACATCCCAACTTGTCTGAAGTCTGCTAACATCCCGCAGTGTACGAATGCTCAAACTGCATCAAAAACAGCGCCCTTACAAACGCCGAGAAACTCACGCTCAAAGTCATGCTCCTCACCTCCGGCACAACTATTGCGTCCATGCTCTACTTCGCCCACAACTTCGGCGTCTTCTAGATATTTACGAGACCACTATTTTACTTTCTGCATCTTGTTCATATTTTCACACTCCTTATGTCGTTTCGAAAAGAAGAAGAAGAAGAAGGCACCGGGCGCTAGCAATAGGCGTATCTACATTCTTTTTTTCTGGGATCTCGTGGCGTTTTTCAGGATCTGGGATGGGAGGAGCCAGTCTGCATTTGCCATTTACAACAATCTACGCAGAAAAGGTTGAAGAGAGCTTTTGGGATGTAATTATTCTGGATATGGGGATGGGGATGGGGAATTGGTTACGAAGTTGATGTAGTACTATCAATATCAGCATGAAAGCACTGTCTACGTACCTGGTCATCCACGCAGCGATGCATGTGGGTTACCAATAACAACATTCTACCTGCATCGGCCTTTGGTTGGCGAACAGGAACACTGTCGATAGCTCTGGAGTGCGAATGCTGATGACCCACTGTTCACACATGATGGTTGCATTTGACCACCACAAGGCTTAAAAGATAACGACAATGTACATCCAATGACGAAGATCAAATAGCAAACTCACTTTCCGCTCCAAATTTGCTATATTGTACACAAGACCCACGACCAAACGCCGCGCTGATGCTACTCCCAGAAAAACACGCCAAACTGGTCTCGAGACTCCAACTCGCAGGACTAGACTACGCATCAATCCCCTCCGCCCGCCGTCTAAACGCATCTCTCCTCTCCCCCTCACCAACCGGGTCCCGCCCAGCCGCCTCAATCTGATCCACACGCTGCGGCTCCTCCACCATATCGACGCGTCCCGGCCTCCTCGGACGAATACTCGTCTTTTGAATAATGGGGTAAAAGTACGCCGCTTTCTGCAATTTTTCGCTCCTGAGCTTCTGGCCTGGATGTCGCTCTGGATCGTGCAGCGCCAAGGCTACCACATCGCCGTAGTGATCCACCGTGTCGCCAACCTGCGTCGTCGTCTCGTATGTGCGCACGTTCTCGAACTTGAAGGAGCGCCGGATCTGGCCGTCTTCGTCAGGTTCGGCGGTGTCGAAGTCAACGAAGGCTGGGTCGTCTGGGTCGTTGGTGGTGAAGTTGCGCTTTATGCCGGCGACTTTTGAGCGCGAGGCAGGCAGGAAGAACTCGAATTGGAAGCGTGGGATGGGCATGGAGGATGTGGGGTCCGCCTTGTGGGCTTCCATTTCTTGGTGGTACGTGTCTTGGTCTTTGAGCGTTTGGCCGGCCGGGCGCAGGAGGGCGACGTCCAGACGCGGGTCGTAGGACTGGTCGAGCGGGTTGTTGATGGGCGGTGCGCCGTACTTGAAGACCATGTATGCGCCGGTGTCGGGCGTGGCGTCCCAGTCTGGGAGCAAGGCGTATGTGTCGAACAGCTTGAGGCTGGGGTTGTGCGGGTTCTTGGGGATTTTCCAGGCAGAGCGCTCTTCGGGGGTGGCGTCGGCGGCGCGCAAATTCTCGGCGCTGTCCGGGCCGTTGTAGGCGTCGGACGGGTAGGCGACGTTGAAGCCCTTGAGAATGTGGCGCGTGATGTTGATGGGGTCGTCGACCGAGGTGTCGCCCGGCCGTCGCTTCTTGCGGATGCGCATTGTGTTGGACGAGCTACTAGACACGAAGTTCATGCCGCCCGACGTGTGCGCGGTGCTATACTCTGTCCGCCGCAAGAAGGAGGCGCCTCCCGCCGTGGCGATGTTGCCCTTGCCGAGCGCATTGGGTGGTCGCATGAGGGCTCTGTCGGCGAGGCTGAGCGGCGGTGGGTGCGCCATGGCCTGTATAGCTGCATAACGCGTCAGATGCTGAGAGAGATGCGCGTAGGGAGGTCGTGGTTATACACACCTGATTCGTCCCCATCGAACACCTTCGGGATACCCACCAGGTCGATGGGCATGCCCAGCTCAGCGTCCGCCTCGATGTTCAGCGGCTGCTCTCGCGCAAGCCTCGACGCAAAGCCGGCTGATGTGTACTGTCCGCTTGAAAGACCAGTGTTTGGGATATCCAGCAGCTTGGGAGGACATGGCGGAGGAGGCAGCGCATTCGAATATCTCGTTCTCGCGATATAGTCCTGATGGACCACGGGTCTTCCGGAGCTCATGGTGGGGTTTTCGTCGTGGTAGAGACGCTGTGGAGTGTGTTTGCGCGGTTGGAGTTGCTCAAAGAAAGTTGAAGGGAGAGCTCGAGATGCCGACGCGCCGGAAAATCGATTCACCTTGATCGCGCCAAGACCGACCGGCGCTCTCACCTGAAGCGCAGACTGGACTCCGAACGCATGTTGAAGCTTGTCAGTAATTGTGAAAAGCACATAGTAGGCATGGAAAAGCGCAGGGAAGACAATCTATGTCGTATGATGTTTGCAAGTTGCTCAACACTCACGCACTCGCATGCGCAAAGGTAAAGAAGCGTAACGACCGTGATGAATATTAGGTATAATGTCTATATGTACAAGTGCTCTTCCACCACCCGTTCCTAACAACAGGATAATGTGGAATCACCTCAAAGTGCTACCATGCCTAAGCCTCTAATCCAACGCCGCATCTACTCCTGAAAGAATAGGCCATACAAAAAAGCAACCCCACATGCAAACACCTTTAACTCTTATTTGACATGCCGTTTACTGAGCCTTGCGGGCGTTGGCAAGCTTCTTCTCGCGCCTGCGCTTGCTGGCCTCAGCACCAGCCTCGGTATCGAGCATCGAATCCCACCACCTGAAGCTGCTGGCGTAGTTTCCAATGAACTTCTCGTGGTGCACATCGTGGTGCTCAGCGCCGGCCCAGATGGGCAGGAAGTGGTGCAGGCTCCAAGGGAACTCGTAGCCGCTGTGCGCATCGATAGCTTGGAAGACACGAAGCACGATCCAGGTGTACATTGTCAGGATGTGGAGATCCTTGGTGAGGGCGCACCAGACGATGGGGCAACCGACGGTGCCGAAACCGAGAATCATGACTTCGATAGGCGATGCGTACTCAGCGGCCAGGCCGAACGGAGCGGAGTATTGGTGGTGGATCTTGTGGATCTTTTTGTACAGGAACGAGCTCTGGTGCATTGCGCGGTGCATCCAGTAATGCCACGAGTCCTCCAAGACGAAAAAGATTGCGATCTGGTAGGCCATCTTGTAGATGCTAGGGAAGGGCACCGCGGTCTCGAGGCCGAAGTATTGGCACATGGGGTGGAAGAGCCAGATCTGGGGGAGTTCGACGGTGAAGTGGGAGAGGAGGACGAGGAGGGCGCATTGCATCTGCTCCCAGGCGGTGGGGATCTTGTGCTGCGAAAGGTCAGTTTTCATTCATGAGCTTGTTGACATGTGAAGACATACCTGCTGGATCTTGTACTTCTTGAAGTATGGGATGCGGTCTATTATCATCCAGGGCAGCGAGCGTCCAAAGTAGAAGAATTCGTGCACGGCGAAGGACATGATGCCGGTGGCAAGAATATCGTTGCCCATCCACGTGTACCACGCCATCCACAGCCTCTCGAGGTAATTGAGCTGGACATTGTACTTGGAGATCTCCTCGAAGGAGCCCCAGTAGGTATCCTGCGCCATTGGCGTCAGGACAGAAGTTGCGTTCCTAGAGGCCTTGTTAGCATACTGTGGATAACTATCAGCAGTCGTTCGGCGTACATCTTGACTGTGTGTGCAATAACAAGGAGTGACGAAGTTTGTTCTGCTACTGGTCTGAGGGTGTGAAGGAGCGACTGCAGGTTATAGGTTGATGCTGGCGGTGGAGTGCAGTGAAGCAGTACAAGAAGGCGCGAAGAGGGAGGCAAATTAAAATGGTTGACTGCGCCGATCAGCGACCACACCACTTCGAAGAGCTCAGGGACTCGTTGTTCCGGCCGTCTAGTCCCTGCCAAGTCTTGCGCTTTGCCCGTTTATGGCCACCTTTCAGCCAATCACGCGCTTCTGTGTACTTGAGCTAACAAGGGATCTTTCACCGCCTTTGCCGTACGTAGAGAGATCTCGGCAGCGGCTTTCGTCTTTCTGCATCGTACGACAAACGTTCGCATGCCCGCGGCATTCGCCATTCGCCCATCTTCGGGGTTGGCGGGTTGCGCGGACACCGTTGTCAGCGGCCACGCTACGATGGAGTCATCTGTTGGTGGTGGACGCCGATCTTCCTTCCTTGGCTTGTTCGACGTCGACAACAACCTTCTCTTGAAGAGGCTGTGGCGATACTTCGAGGTGAGATGACGCGGTCGTGGAGCTCGTGAGCCAAATGTCTGCACTCTGTATTGCACATTGATACTCCGTCTGACAGCTCCAACATGCGACCATTACACGCAAATACTGACAACCTGAGGACTTTGAAATGGATTTTGATTGATTCATCCACCAAAGGAAATATCAGATTCTGTCGCCAGGACCAAGTATATCTGCAAGTGTTGCTTTTGCAGAAGCTTCGACTACTTCGCATATTCTAGGTGGAACGTCTCAAGACCCGCTATGCGAGCTTGAGTTCTCCTTGGAGCCATCACTGTTTGCTGGGCTCTTGCTTATTGCCCGAGCTACACTGTCCAACGTTCAGGTCAGCGCAATCATGGTGGAAGTTCGATGTAGTCAAGACCGTGTTGTTCCTCCTCTCTGCAGCCACGGACATCCTCGATCATGATTCTTGCATCCCCAATGCTCTCGCACATGCTCTGCGCTGCCTCATAATCATCCAACTCAATCACCCGTTTGCGTGGAGACTCGATAGTCTCACGTGCCAAATGCCGTCTTATATCTCGGAGTGGTGGTGGATCACGATTCGTCAAGGTGTTGGTTGCGTTGTCGTTGATCTGCACTAGAGTCGCGTCAGTGGAGCTTTGGTCTACCAGCTAAGATGAGAAGGGACAGCTGAGTACCTCTGGCCTTACGATGACGCTTCAGGACCTTCGCTACACAAACGTAGCCTGCTGCAAGCGCGGCAAATGTCACTTCCAACCACATAGACCATCGATCTTAGTTGGAAAATCCTTCGACCTTGTTCGGTATGACGGCCATTCGTAATTCGATTCAGTCAGTATGTTATTGAAGACTACATTATGCATGTACAAACTCACAGAATTTGGATGGTCAACAACAATGGTTGGGTGAGTCAATAGAAAGCAAAACGTTTTCCTATGCAAGAGACTTGGGCACTGCCGACTCTTAACTTATAACATGCTGTGTACCCTACATGAATTACATATCCCAGTTCGAATAATGTTCAAAAGTGCTGCGCCGCTCATATTCCCTATTCTCTGGCTAGATGACTCGAAGGTCCGGGCTGAACGTTGGACACGTTCAGATCTAGAGTACGTGCGCCATCTCCCGGGATATCAGTAGGACTGCGAACTGTTCCTCAAATCTCTCGCAGCCTCCTTCATCACCAAGAACTAGAAAAAGACTCCAAAGCAAGCACACATGCAGCACTGCCAAAAAGAATCGTATTGATTGGACCCACTGAGAATCGAAGTCAGGCTTCCCACAACACACCCCAAACCGAAGCTCGGTAATCATCACTAAGGCTCGAAGTAGCTAGAAAGCTTGGTCAATGGCTTGAAGAAACTCGAAAGCTCGATGAGGCTCGACGCAGCTTGAAAGCTTGATGAGGCTCGAGGGGGGAGCTGGAAATGGCTCGATAGCTTGAAACAGAGCTAAAATGGTTTGGGCTGGCTGTGTGTGAGCGTCATACCGCTAGACTATGGGCCCGTGGATGTTGTTTTGATAAGAAGTTGCTGAATAGGTAGGTTATGTGGGAGAGATACATACGAGTGATAGAGACTGGCAGTGGGGGGAATGGCAGGGCAGATTCAAATGCTGAGAGGTGATTCAGGTGAAGGTGGTTGCGGATTTACTCAACGCTTATACTATATACGCACCTTCAAAGACGCGCAACGAAGTCTTTGAACACGGTTAGAATTCGAACAACTGCCGTCAATCACTAGTCTCGCTGCCTCTGCCTTCATCTTGGATAGATAGCCATAGACACTCTAGGGAAGCTGGGAGTCGTTACATAGACCTCCACGGAAAGCCTGGCAAGGACGCGAGATTAAGAGCGGGTAGAGAAGCTGAAGCAGACTGGTGAGCATGGATTTGTCGCGAAGTGATTGAGATAATAAGAAATTATACATTGAAGCCTTGCGCAAATGGCATCTAGCCACTACTAAACCGCGGGTGGTATGAAGCGACATGTAAGAATGGTATCATGAAAATAAGCCCTGTACAAGAAGTAAAGAAATTCAACGCCATAAGCCCACGCCGAGGCTTACAGCTTGTTGAAATTCCTTGTGATCATCACTACCACACCCGCAACGATCTTGATCGCAATTTTGATGACGAATACAACGCCCTTGAACGCAAACGTCAAAAGATTGATGATCGTCCTCGTCGCGAGTGGCAGCTTGTCCGTTTCTTCCTGCTTCTTCCTGGCCTTTTTATCCTCCTTACTCTCCTTGGCCGTCTCCTGCCCATACCACTCCGTCATCTCAATCTCCTTGTCGAAGCTCGTACTCGCACTCCGACTCGTTGCAGAGCTCTTCATCGACGATGCAAACTTCTTCAAGCTGGAGCCGTTGATGGGTAGCACTTTAGTCTTTCCGCCAAAGCCCTGGAAGCCCTCAACGAATGAGTCCTTGAAGGCTTTTGCAGTGTCGTCCTTTTGGTGCGTGAGCAGAAAGCTGGGTGGTGGGGGCTCGAAACTGGTTTGGCTGGCGTTGCGCGTTTTGCGGCCGCGGGTGGCTTCTGCGACGGCGACGGCGAGCAGAGTGGAGGTGACGACGTCGACAAGGAAGGGGTTGCCAAAACGGGAGATTGCGCCGAGATTGAGTGTCAGGGCGTCGTTGGCAAAGTCGAGGCGTCCAAGGATGTTGTCGTCGGGAGAGGCATCGGTTGTGGTTGGGAGTTGGCCGATTGACATCTCCGAGGGCGTCATGGACACTGGTCGGTTCCATCGGTCGAGCCTTGGTGGTGGAGGAAGCGGTGCGAAAGCGTTTGTGCGAGGCGTGGTGGGAGAGAGAACGAAAGGATTAAGAATCGATATCGACGCCGGCTTTTGTTGCATTGACTGAGGTGACATGGGCACACCGTGACCATAAAATGCTGTTACTGGGCGTGTCGATGCAGCGTTGATCACTGAGCAGTCGCCTTGAATCTTGATTGGGAATGTCCCGAGCGAAGGATGATGGAGCTGATATGATCCTTCAGATGGAATGTGCTGTGCCCAGGGATTTGCCTGTTGTTGTGGGTCGTCTTTTGTCCAAGCTAGGGCGCAACACTCGCGCTGAGCAGCACCAGCCAATACATCCTCAGCCAGTCGTTGTGCTGCAGGAGACTGCGCACCGGGATCTGCTAATGCGATATGCGAAGCAGCAGGTGAATTTGCTGCAGCATCCAGCGCTTGGAGTGCAGCGAGCTTCGGGTAGATGCTGGTCAGGAGCGTCGTTGACTCTTGTTGCTGTGGGTTGAACATCCCAGTGTCAAGCGACGGTGGTGAGAGGAGATCAAGGTGAGCTATTGGAAGCACTCTTGGTTGGGTGGGATGGTGTCGTTGTATCAGGAGCTCGTTCATGATACTGGGAACCTCATGGCCTTGTGCGAGATTCGATTGGGCGAGACTGTAGAAAGGTAGTGATGGAGTCGTGCCAAACGTGATGGTCGGGTTTGCCGCGGTCGCTCTATGCATTCTTAAAGTGTATGACTGGATGCTAGGTTCTTCTTGGCCATTGGTCGCGAGCCAGAGGTTGTCCAACAGATGCGAAGGAGTGAAGAAAGGCTTCAATGGCGGAGGAGATGCCAGAGCAGAAGATGTTCGAACATTGTTGTGGGGCACATAAGCATCGGTAGAGTATGGTGCCCTGCTGATTTGTGTCCGTGCAATATGGGTTGGCGAAGCCTGTGGAGGCTGGTATGGTTGACTTCCAAGAGGTACTGTAGGGTCGTAGGTTGGGAACATTGACCGCATAGGGATCTCCTGCGAACGCACTCGTGTTGCAGTGCTATTAGCTCGGACTAGCGTGTCGCAGGTAGAGAATGCTGGTGACGCTGTTCTGTTCGAGTCTTGTTGCCTGCTTTCGTCCCCCATCATCGATACGCTTGGTGATTGTGCTCGTGGATCATGAGCTCTGTAGTACTCTTCTTGGGCCATCATATTTGGAGATCGTGTTCTTTGCCGTGGAGGAGAGTCGAAGACTGGCATCTGTGCTTGCGGAGGTGTTCTCACAGCGTGTGAGTTTGCGACATATGCTCTTGGAGGGGCGGAAACGGTCGTAGGGTACACATGCGTGCTTGAGGGGGAGACAGGAACTGAGTTGACCTGAATAACGAGTTCATGATAGTCTGCTGTCGGCCTAGAGTCCTTGGTGCTATCCATGCTTGTGACATTCGGTTCTGGGGTCGTTGGTTTGATGAGCGGCGGTGGACGTCGGTTGGGACTCGCTTGTCTGGCCCGTGGAGGAGGAGGAAATAACTGAAGTGCAGGTCCTGCCATGATTTGCTACAAGCCCTTCTCTTCTTGTGGGTGAAATGTCCGAGGACAGATTGAGTGCTGGTCCGAAACGATGGTCGAGCGTGTGGAGCAACGCAAAGCAGACCCAGAGCAGCAACACTCGGAACACAATCACGGTAGCAATGCCTAGATATTGGGTAATTTGGGCATAAAGATTATAAGACGATTCCGCTTCAACAACTACCGCAACATCGGACGACACTTGGCAAACCGTCAAGGGCAATAGCGGTTCAAATGTGCCTGCCATGCAGAACTACTCATTTTGATCATGGTGGTAATCGAAAACGTCCAATCAAGACATTGTGTAGTCTTCGGCGCTTCGGTCAGTTGATGGGCGGCGGTTACAGTTTTGGTGGTTGGTGCAGTAAGCGCCAACGCTCAATGGTCACTCCACCACGCTGCACGTTGACCCAGGGTCGACACGGGCGCTGATTGGACGGCTGTAGTGTGCATGGCTGCACCCAATGTGTGTGATGAAGCTCGACCGACGCGCCGACGCGATCATCTCGGAGATCTATTTTGAGCGCCCAGAAGCTTGCCAGTGAGCTTTTTGCCTGCGTTTGTCGAACGCGGAGAACCATGTATGATTGATCAGGCCACGACCAAGTGCAAAAGTTCTCTAGCGCTCGACGTTGCCGACTGCATTTCGGATTTTCCGTGCTGCTCTGCGTTAGTCGTTAGGTGTAGACAGTAGATAGACGTTGTAGGCGGAGGTAGCGTGCGAAGAACTGTCCATTGTCTTGTTTGTGGGCATGAGGCTGCAAGCCACGAAGAGCTCGGCGGTTACAGGAGAAAGCCTGAAGGTATACCATTCGAGGCCTCTCATAGCCGCCAAAACACCCTCAATGTGGGCTAGTCACAGATGAGGCTACTCATCGCTTGCCGTGAGAGGTCGCGCATCAGGTCCGTTGACTTGCGTATTGCAGCTTGCTCGTGAAATTGTAGTGGATGAAAAACGTGCTTTCTGTTGTCCTCGCTGAGTCGACAGCGTGATGTGAACATCACAAGCATAGCACCCATTCAACTCAAAAGACTTGTGAGCTATTTGAGAACATCTGTTGTCTTGAGTAACAAAGATGTAGCCGAGGTGGTTAAGACGGTGAAAGGTGCTGCAGAGAGCAGCCACGCAGCCAGCCCAGAGGTAACTTTCGCGCTAGTGAGGTGCTTATCGATACCACAAGAATCTTGAAGATGACGAACTTTTTTTTTAGCATTGCTCACTGTAGAATCTCTTAGCCACCTTCAAGATGCCCACCGAATTGGAAGAGGTAAGATGCTGTCTTAGATGGTGCAGTCTTACTCGTACTAATGTCTCGGCTCTAGCTCGTCGAGTTTCTCCACCACGGCAACACACAGATTCGCCAGGCTGGTCCGAGTCACCCCTCCAACCCACCACGCGACACTGTCTAACATCGTGACAGCAACGGAACATCTCGTCGGCTACTCGCAGTCGAACCTGCCACTCTTCAAGCGCAACCAACTAGAGCCAGTCAAAGACTTGAAGCTTCTCGTCAGAGACTATGCGCCCATCGCGAAGAACGCCCACACCATCCTCATCAACATCTCCTCCGACGCCGAAGTCGCCAAGTCGCTCGCGAAGGACGATGACTTCCTGGAGTCACTGCTATCACGGATAACAGTATGTCAGTTCGCCAGCGCATACGGGTTCAATGGGAAAGGAATGCTGATTGCTCGCGCAGGATCCGAAGGAGCCCCACGCGAATGAAATCGCTATGCTCCTGGCCAACATGGCCAAGGACGACTCGCTGCAAAGAGTGCTGGAGCTGAAACGCAGTGTGCCAAAGGAGCTTTCAACATCGACATGGGCCATGGACCAGCTCATGGACTGCTTCGTCAAGGGCGCGGCAGGCGGATACAACAAAGACGCAGACTTTGACTACCTGTCATACTTCTTCGCGGACCTGGCCAAATTTCCCAAGGCGCGCGAGTACCTCACGACGCCGTCAGAGCATGACGAGAACATCATACCCATCACCAAGATCCAGGTCTTCACAGACCACCCCTCGCACATTCGACGCCTCGGTGTCGCATCGACAATCAAGAACGTCGCGTTTCTGGTCCCTGCACACCCGGTGCTACTGTCGAATCTGAACCCAGATCCTACACTGCCACCTCCTTCGATAGGCGCAAACTTGCTACCCTACATACTCCTGCCGCTCATGGGACCCGAGGAATATTCAGACGAGGATACCGAGGGCATGCTGGACGAGCTGCAGCTTTTGGAGCCAGACAAGGAGCGAGAACAGGACCTAGAGATCATGAAGGCACATATAGAGACACTGTTACTGCTGTGTACAACGAGAGAAAGCCGAGATGTTATGAGGCGCGTCAAGGTGTACCCAATCATCCGGGAGTGCCATCTACACGTTGAGGACGACGATGTAAGAGAAGCCTGCGATCGAGTCGTGCAGATCATCCAGCGCAAGGAGGAGGGCGAAGAGGAAGATATCCCTGAAGGTGCTGGTGGCGATAGCGGGAAACTAGTAGAGCTACAGAACGACGAAGAAGACGAGGATGAGAAGATAGTCGACATTCTGTAGAGCTCCAACTCAAGCATCCAGCATCATCGCAAGCTCCTTCCACATTCAGCACATGATACTGCTCCACTGCTTCAGTCTGATTGGTGGTCCTATCGGGAATAACAACGTCCCAGACTTCAAACCATCGGCACCTCATCACCTTTGCCGAAGCGCGATCGCGGAAAAGCTAATGTATGACGGGATGCTCAACGTTCTTTCGCATAGCGCCCTCGTGCGCTCGTGCAACATCTTTACTTGCGAAGTTTTCTGCGTTTCTGTGTTATTCATAAAAGATTCGGAATATAGAGGTACTGGGTGATGACGACTGTCGAATCGAAGAACGGGCGCGGGTATATCTCCGAGCCATCGCAAATCTCATCTACGCAAAACAGATCGAGCACGCAGAAGACCAAAGAAGAGGCCTCAATATGGACAAGAGCCTACAAAATCCTAACATGGACGCCCCCAAACTGCCGCTGGGATCCCGCCAAACCCCCCCAATTCTCCATGAGCATGAACATCCTCTTCGCCTTCGCAGCCGGCTGTACGTCCCCAGCCCCTCAAACCAAACCAAACCAGACCAAAAACCTCAATACTAACCGAAATAAACAACAGTCACAGTAGCAAACCTCTACTACAACCACCCCATCCTCAGTAAGTATCCATGTACGAAGTGCATGTGAGATATACACTAACTTGGTACCTACACCTCTCGCAGACATCCTAGCCAACGACTTCGCCGTCCCCTACGAGCGCGTCGCGCAAATCCCAACCGTAATGCAAGCAGGCTACGCAGCAGGCCTCCTCTTCCTCTGCCCCCTCGGCGACCTCTTACCGCGCCGCCCCTTCGTATGCAGCCTCGTGTTCTTCACAGCAACAATGTGGCTCGGGCTCTGTCTGACTTCTAACCTCGGCGTATTCACCGCTATATCCTTCATCACGGCCGTGACGACCGTCACGCCGCAACTCATGCTGCCCCTTGTCGGCGATCTCGCGCCGCCGAATCGCCGCGCGGCTGCGCTGTCGATTGTGGTGTCGGGACTGATGCTCGGCGTGCTTGTTGCGCGTGTTTTGTCGGGCACGATTAGTAACTTTGTAACTTGGCGCGCGGTGTACTGGATGGCGCTGGGTCTGCAGTATCTCATCTTCGGGCTGCTGTGGTGCTTCATGCCTGATTACCCAGCGACAAACCCGGGGATGAATTACTTCACGATTCTCCTGGATATCGTGAAAATGCTTTTCAAGCACCCCGTGCTGGTCCAGGCGTGTCTCGCGGGCCTATTTTGCTCGGCGCCATTTACGAGTTTCTGGACAACGCTGACGTTTTTGCTTGTGGGGGAGCCGTATCATTATCCGTCGCTGACGATTGGGCTGTTTGGGCTGATTGGCATTGCGGGCATGTTGGTATCGCCTGTGTATGCGCGGCTGGTGACGGATCGCTTTGTGCCGCATTTCTCGGTGCTGTTTGGGCTGGGATGCAGTCTTGTGGGTGTATGTTTGGGCACGTACATTGGGCCGTTCAGTGTCGCGGGACCTGTGTTGCAAGCGCTGCTCATGGACTTTGGGAATCAGACGGCGCAGATTGCGAATCGCTCTAGTATATATAGTATTGAGCCGCAGCGCAGAAACGGTGTCAATACGGCGTTCATGGTGAGCACGTTTTGTGGGCAGTTGATTGGCACGGCAGCGGGGAATCATATTTATGCGGCGGCGGGGTGGATTGGGAGCGGGAGTGCGAGTGTGGGGTTCATCAGTGCGGCCATTATTACGATTGTTGCGAGAGGGCCGTGGGAGGAGAAGTGGGTTGGTTGGAGGGGTGGGTGGTCGATGAAGAAGAAGGATAAGAACAGTGCGGATGGAAAGACTGCTGAGACGCCGCATTGGGAGCGTCGAGGTCAGACGCAGGATGAGGAGCTAGGGGCGACGGAGAAAGTGCTTGAGGAAGTTGCTGCAGAAAAAGACAATGGGAGTCCGCTGAGAAACCAGAGCGAAAGACATGCTGGAAAATAAATCAAGACGGGCAAGATGTAGTTAAACCATGCTCACACCCAATGTACGAAGAATGCTTCTGATTCTGTTCAAAAATGCTATCTCTATGCAAGGGTAATCAAGCCTCGCTGACGCTCACGCCGTGGTATCCGTTTACTCCATGCATCTACTGCCAATTTCGCCAGAACTCAGGTTTGAACCTCCAAGCCCTTCCACCCTTCTAGCCGGATGCGGCTTTAGGCGCCTTCGCAGAGTTCAGCGTGGTCTGTATCTGCTCCTCGGAGGGCATCTGGGGCAGCGGTGTCAACCAGCTGGCGCCCTTGTCGAAGATGCTGACAGACTTCACTAGGCGGATGAAGAGCTGGCTGTTGGACTTGTCTACTCGACCCTTGAAGTTCTGGATGAGTTGTCCGATCTTCATGCCACCCGAAGGAAGAGAGTCGTAGATCTCCTTGGCAGACGGCATAGTAAGCTTGGGTGAGGATGCGGTGGGGCTGGCGGCACGGCTGCCGTTGACTTGCGAGGTTGCAGCTGGACTGCCTGCGCGGCTCGCTCCAGGGCTACCGGCTGGTGAGGGACCGCCAAGGACGAGTCTGCTCTTCTTCTTCTCCTTCTTCCGCTGTCTTCCGGCATCAGTCATCTCACTGTCACTTCCAGCTCCGAGCCTATCGCGGTTCTTCTTGTGCTTCTTGCGCGAGGATTCGTTGCCGCTGGCTTCGGAGAGGTTTGGCGAGCCTGGTCGCTTCTTGCCTTTGATGTCGACGGTCTTGTGGTTGCCTGAGGGAGTGTTTGTACCCTTTGTAGAAGCTCCAGAAGGAGGATTGCCGCCCTCGGGTGCTTTGCCGTTTGCTTCCAGGGCCTTCTTCTCCTCTTCCTCCTTGGCGCGTAGTCGCTCCGTCTCTGAGTCTGTGTCGGAGTCGCTGCTGGTGACATACGGGTTCTCTGGGTCGCTGTCGATGTACTCATACTGCTTCTCGCGCTTTGCCAGAGACTTCCTGTAGATCTTCTCCATTGCCCGTACGTCCTCGGCCTCTTTCCTCTCCTGCTCTTCCTGTCGCGTCAGCTCAGCTTCATCGGGTCGTTCCCACAGGCTAGCGGCCAGCTGGTCCCGCTTTAGCTTGTCTTCGGCCTCCTTGACATCCTCCACATCACCCTCAAACAGGCCATTGAGACCTTCCTCGTCATCGGCAAAATCCTCCTCTAGATTGAAGTCGATGTCGTCGGCATCGGCCTCACGCTTGACTTGCATTCCACTGCCGTCGTTGCGAACGCGTCGAATTCGGCCTTCGTCGTCGGCTCCGCCACCGACTCGTGTGCTTAGACCGTGACGGTTGCGTGACTGCTCGTGTTCTACTTCCCGCTTGATAGCTCGCGCCTCGATGTTCTTCAGGAAGGCAGGCACGTTCTCGACCTTGTACATGACCTTGTCAAGGTCGTCGCCGATTGGCTTGATCTTGTTCTTGACGTTGAAGCGGTACCAGCGCTCCATGGGCGCCATGCGGATGGCTCCCTGAGGGTGGGTGGGGTCCGACGAGAGCATCACGTGCGCCTCAGACAGCTCCGACTCGTATGTGCCAACCCACGTCTGCTTGTTCTCGAAGTCCTCCAGGTGCCACGGCAGCGTCTCCTCGTAGCGCAGCAGCTGGCGCTTCTTCGCCTCGGGAGTGTCGTCGGGGCGGTACTTCTGCTCCGTCTTCTTCATGAAGGCCTGCGCCTTTGCCTTGCCCGTGGGGGCGATCTTGGCCTGGTTCTCGTCGCGGATCTTGCGGCGCTCCTCCTTCGCCAGCTCGATGCGCTCGCGTTCCTTGATCTCCTCCAGGTCCTCCTTTGTCTCCTCCTCCTCGAAGTGAGAGCCGGCGCCACTGGGCGGCGCGCGGGGGTCTCGGCGGTGAAGGCGGATGGGCGGCGTGAACTGCTCCTTGTCCTGGATGTCGGCGACGGTCTTGTTCTGCAGGCGCATGACGTGATGGCGCAGCTCCTTCAGGTCGCGACGTTTGACCACAAGAGGGAAGACCAGGGCGCCCTGCTGGAGGTACTCCCGCTTCAGGTTCTCATTCTCCTGGCGACTCTCTGCGGCAGTGCTGGGCGCTCCTGGCCGGCCCATGTCGCTCATCTGGGCGAGCGTCATCATCGGGCGCGTGACATTCTTGAGGGGCTTCCGCGGCTTGCGCAGCGCTCCGCCGGTCTTTGGGCGCGGTCGACGAGCGGGCAGAGGCTGGACAGACGGCTGTCCGTTCGCAGCTGGAGGCGCAGCGGGCGCCGGCGGGTGTCCGTTCATGGCGGGTGCAGGTGCGGGTGTGTAGGTAGGGACGATTCGGCGAGATTGCGGGCTGGATGGGTTGGCAGGAGTATGGGTTGACATGGGCGGCGGGGTGACGGTGGGTAAGGAATGTGGGTGGCTTTGTTGTCTAACAATGGACAATGGGCGCGGATAGACAGTCGAGTGCACTGCGATCGCGTCAGAGCTCCACACTACTCACGCTACTTTAGCGCGCCAACCCTCTAGCGGCCTTCCCGAAATGCTACTCCATCACCGCGGCCAACCAAACGCGAGTTGATAGTCCAACATTTCTCGCAGACGATTTCCAGTACAGAAGAGCACTGCGGATCACTTCAGCCTGACGAGAACTCACCAAACGGTTATCCGGTGGCGGATGCAGGGGTCGACATGGAGCAGATCGAGGCAACGCCGAAAGAGCTGGAGAGTCAACTGCGCGGCATGATCCTCGGAAATGTAAGAATAGGACATGACCAGCAAACTCAACGCGGACGGGGTCGTGGTCGAGGAGGCTTCTGGCGAGGCAATCAACGAGGCAACTTCCAACAGCAAGGTCACCAAGCTGGAACTCATGCATCCCAAGGATCAAATCATGTCCAGCGTGGTATGCCCGCAACACGACAACAGGGTTCGCGGTATCCAAGGCAGCCTCCGCAGCATCAAGGTCCTCCAGGCCCACCACCGCAGCCTAGCGCACAGGCTCCAAGAGTATTGCAACGACCGGCACCCGTTCAAGGTCAGGCTGAAAGCTCAATACCACCTCATCTTCGCCAACAGGCTCCCTACCAGCCTCGGCCACACTTCAATCAGCCCCGAGAGAATCCCATGGCACAGGCAGAGCACTTGGACAAGCTAGCTGCTGAGGAGATCCCGAAAGTCGAAATGAGTCTGCCTGAATTCGAGGAGAAAGAGGCGTTCCGACAGCGACTGGAGGGCGTCTTGCGGCGAACTTTCGACGAGCGCTACTCGGGAGATATCGCCACCATCTCGTTGGTGGGATTTGGTAGTCTCGCCTCCGGCTTCGCTATGCCCGGCTCCGACATGGATCTGGCTGTTGTGGCAGGATGGAAAGATGCTTCACACGCAGAACGGACTGGCGTTGATCGCGACCTCCCGCGACTGCTCGAGAATGCCGTTTTAGACGCGAAGATGGGTGGCCGTCTCCTGACCAGGACGCGGGTACCAATACTAAAAGTGTGTGAAGCTCCTACTGAGACACTCTACACTGCACTCTCCGAGGAGCGAAAGAAGTGGGATGAGCTACCTGGAGAAGAGCAATACCCAACAGACGCCCCAGTCGTACCCTCTTCTGTCCCAAAGCCCCCTATCCACGTCGATGGCCAGAAGAGTGCAGACACCATCCACCACGCGGACAGCCCGACGTTTGGGGACGACTATCCACAGCTTGGTGCTGCTCCCAGTAAGAAGAAGGCTCCACCAAAACCAACTCCAACCGCAGACGTGACGCGCACAGAAATCCCTGCATCACCCACCAAGCCTGCTGAAGCTGCCGACAAAGACGAGAGTCCAGACAATGCTCCCGTTGATGAGATCACGATGAAGCCTCCTGTTGATGGTAATGCAAAGGACGCTCCCAACAAGACTCAACAACATCCTCATCACCGCAACGATAAGAACTGGGTCCGCGAGAAGGTACTCGGACCTCTCGACTTCCCGAAAGAGGGTGTAGGCATCCAGTGTGACATCAACTTCGACAATCCACTCGGCATCCACAACACACACATGCTACGCTGTTACTCCATGACCGACCCACGCGTCCGCCCCATTGTCCTTTTCGTCAAGTCGTGGGCGAAGCGACGCAAGATCAACAGCGCATACTCGGGCACACTGAATTCGTACGGCTGGGTCCTCATGGTACTACACTACCTCGTCAACATCGCGCAGCCCCCAGTCTGTCCAAACCTGCAGCACGCCATACCTTCGCCCAAAGACGTCGCCCAGCTCGAGAACTTCTTCAAAGACCCTGTCGTTAGTGGCTACACGGTCCGCTTCTGGCGCAACGAGCAAGAAATCATCCAAGCAGCACATTCCGGCCGGCTCTCACTAAACAGGCAGACCGTCGGTGCGCTACTCCGCGGCTTCTTCCAATACTACGCAGGAGGAATCAATTACGGCCCTCGACGCCCGCAGTTCTATTGGACCAACGAAGTGCTTTCGCTTCGCACGCTGGGTGGTATTCGGTCCAAGCAAGATAAAGGCTGGGTCAGTGCAAAGACGACCGTCACGGCGGAGAAGAAGGTCACGAATCGGTACCTGTTTGCCATTGAGGACCCGTTTGAGCTGGATCACAATGTCGCGCGTACTGTGACGCATCGCGGTATTGTGGCTATTCGGGATGAGTTTCGCCGAGCGTGGAGGATTCTAGATGCGGTTGGCAAGAGCATGCAGCCTGAGGGCGGTATCTTCGATGAGGTGTTAGACGATAAGCCGCCCGCAACGCCGAAGGAGGAGGTCAAGGAGGAGGTGAAGACGATGGGCATGGAGGATGTTGGTGTCAACGAGGGAGAGGATGGGGTGCAGCGGATCACGGAAGCTGTCGGTGGCTTGTAAGCTATCTGGGTGTCATGGGATGTCGGTTTCACGGTGTATATTCTGTCAACATTGCATAGCGTCACGATTTACGAAGGGTCATGTCACATGGGAGTCGATAGACGATTAACGTATATGGGACCAGTATCAACCGGCACGGCATTTGGCCACCAGACTTGAAACATCTATTGTGTGTATTGGTGAAGTGAAATGCTTCTCTCTCGAGATCACATCTTCGCCGCGAATCAACGGCCACATGAAATCAGCAGGAGTGGGGGGGTCACACTTGGGTATCACCTTGCTGAAGTTGCGCGCAAACATACCTTTTAGAGCCGGAAAGAAACTGGGTAGCGCTGACTCTCGTGGCATGTAAGAGACCGAACGTAAACCTTCAATCTGATCTTGCGACTGATAGTTGGAGCCGCTTACTTACTCAGCAATCAGCACTCGAGACTAGAGCAACAAGGTCGGATGGTAGTAACTTTGGATCAGTACCGTGACAAAATATGCTGGTGGTGGAAACTCATGTCGTACTTGAACTTCGGCAGAACGGACTCCAGACATCCAACGTTCGCATGTCTCATTTCCAAGTATTTCATTTACAAGACGAGCAGAAATCGATCTGTAGTAGGCGAAAATTAACTTTAGTCAACCAAGAAGTCCGAAGGAGAAGATTGTAACAGGACGGGAGACCTATGTCCACTCAGCCAACGGAAGAAGAACCATCACGGTACTGCTACGGGACTTTTGGGGAACACAAGCCTGCAACCTACGTTTTTGTAAAGTTGTGAAGACACTATGCTTCAAGTCCATATTTACGACCAAGGACAAGAATCGTACAAGCCATAACGAAGGCCTCGTGGCTATTCTAGCACCACGCTGGCACCGACATGATCCTTGTGTGGCTGCCATTTCGGGAACCTGTCCAGAAGAATGGTGAGAAGCAAACAAACACCATACCATCCCCATCAAGGTATTTTGAAAAGCGCACAATATTATAGAGGATGTAAGTCTACAACTTTAGTCGCGCAGAAAGAAGTCTTTATACTCGCAGTCAAAAAAGGTCGAAATGTTTTCGTGGTGTATCTAGCTGTTCGTAGTTGCACAAGCTCTCCACGACTACAGTACTTCCACTCACGACCCATCGCAGAAGTACATAGAGCTTGATTCATCCAGCTTTATGCAATTTTGATAGCCGGCGCGAACAGACATAGACTAGTAGACTGTACAGTTTCAGGCGTTTGCTGAGAGCGTAGAAAAAGAATATGAACACTATAGATATAGTGTATGCTGTTCTGGTGCAGACGAAGGCGCAAAAAAAAAGGCATGGAATCGCTCTACTTCTTTTTTTGGAGAACGGGAAAGACATGGCCATAATGTGCGGCGAGTTCAGCCTAATTGTACTCCAAGATTGTTCGGAGTTGATGTCAGAAGACTTTTAGTAGTAAGGGAACATTTTGCATGTAAGCGGACATGTCGAAGCAGACTGATATATTTTAACAGATGAGAGTATTTTCTTTCAAAGTAGGCTACTAGAGCGAAGGAAAGGGCGTGTACAACTTCTGGTAAGATTTTGGAAGACAGGGCGCAGGGAAGAGGGCATGTGATCTTTTCAGTTTGTTTTTGTAGAGAGAGAAAGACATATGCCTGTCATGGAGGATTTTATGGAAAAAGCGTGTTTTTTGGATGTGGGCAGAAGGAATGGATGCTGCTGGTTGAATGTTTTGTAGGCGCGAGGATAAGTGCATGCTGACATAATTCCACGCATGTGACGAGCAATTGAAAGACAGGACGAACTGAATGAACATATACAATTCCGATCCTCGATATCAATAGCCTATGCACAGACCCCTAGATCCAACAAGATCAACCCATCTACAAACAAAATTCCCCAATGCTTGCCCTGTCCATTGCGCCAAACACCAATACGTGCATTCTCTTCCCTTGGAAAAGTCTTTCACCTAGATAGCGCATCCCCAGCCCTATTAATCACATCCGCCGTCATCCCAATCGCCCTGGCCGCCTCATCCCAATCGCCCTTCTCAATTGCATCTCTAACAAACGGAAAGACAGCAGGTTCCAGCGCATTCCCCTTCGACGGCGCGAAAACAACGTGTTTGAATTGTTCGCGGCCGGCTAACTAATTCTCTGATTAGCAAATTGCATCCACGAAGAATTATCAAAGACACTTACGCCATGCCCCCCCTCATCCTTGCCTCCCTTCGGCAGATCCAAAAGATCACTCTCAAACTTCGCCAGCTTAGCATTATGCCCCACGCGCTGCACCGTCACGCTCTGCGTTTCAAACCCGCCCGTCGCATACACCTGATTGTACCAGTACTTTTCCCACTTGTGAAAGTCATCCGCCTTCTTCTTGAGCGCGGACAAGCTATCAACAAGCGGCTGGAAAATGTCAATCGTGTAGCCGGAACTTCCCACCGACTCGGCGTAGTTGAGAAGATTCTGGCCTTCTTCTTGTAGGTGGCGTGCGTAGTGGTCGATTTTCATGGGCATGATAGGGTCCTGTGCGAGTTCGAGGATGAGCAGAACCCAGACTTGCGCGAGGAGGTTGTGGTACGACCAGCCGGGATCGACGTACTTTGCCATCCAGCTGTACGTCTCGTAGCACGAGCCTGTCATGGGGTTTGCAGATGCGCTGTTGGCGGTGGAGCTCGAGAAACCGAAGTCGAAGGAGGATGTGCCGGCGATGTACTGGAAAGGTGCGCTGTCGCTGGCAGCCGCGAGGTTGCTGATTGCGCTGCTCTTGGTTTCCCAGAGCTCTTGCAAGGTCTTGTTTTCGTGCGGGTCCGAGAGGCGGTTGATTACGCGGCCCCAGGCGTGCTGGAAGATGGGTGAGCCGCGCGCCCAGAGCTGGTCGCCTGTCACGCCCACGTCGACGTTTAGGTAGGCGATGGCTGTTTCGCGAAGGGTCTCGGCGTTGGCTTCTACGTGCTCCGTTGAGCCGATCTTGTTGTACTGTCCGGCGTCCCAGGACGCAAACTCGATGGTGCGGAGGGGTCGCCAGCCTTGAGCGCGTAGCTCACCGAGCACTCGGGCGACTTCGAGCATGACTGCCGTGCCAGAACCAGGATCGGCGGCGCCAAAGCACCAGGAGTCGCGGTGGTTACCAACGATGATCTTCCGTTGACCGTCCTCCATACCCCTGAAGGTACCGAATACGTTTGTGATGAGCTGGTGGTCCGTCTCTTCCTGGATGTTCTGAAGATTGACCTTGGGCGCAGTATCAGGGTGACCAGAGTACCACTCCTCGCCAACTTCAGGCACGGCGCCCATCCACTCGGCTGGCAATACTTCTCCAGATCCCTTCAACGACTGCAACAATTTTTGCGCATCTCTCCAGGATAGTGGAAGACTGGGAATCTTCGGCAGTGCAGGGTTGTTGTCCTTCGATATGCGATCCTGCTTCTTGATGCTCGCCTTCCCAGGAGTCAGAACATCGCCCATGATCATGTTCGTCTGCGCGACCGAACCCCGTTGAACGCTCTCGCCAGGCCTCCATTTGTCATCCGGCCAGGGGTTGCCTTTCTTGAAGCCATCGTCCGAAGGGTCAGAGTACACCAGCACGCCAACACATCCAGCATCTTGCGCAGCCCTCACTTTCATCCCAAGATCCGGCTGTGTGCCGTAGTATCGGCAGAGCGCAACCGCACCTTGAACGTCAATTCCGCTATCCCACAACCTCTTGAAGTCCTTTTTGTCGCAGTAGTTGGCGTAGACCAGAGGCCCTGTGACGTTGCCAGAAGCCGAAAGTCCATGATACGCAGGCGTCTGCGCTTTCGGCGGGTTGAAGACGTCCGGTTCGTCCAGCTTCGCTACCCATCTCTTCTCGGGCGGATCCACAATGGCGACTTTCCTGCCATCCTTCTGCGCAAAGTTCATGTAGACATTGTACGAGTCGTGCGTAAAAGTGTCCATGTGCGAGTCCTTGAACTTGCCCTCTATCCACTGTCCAAGCACATAGCTGCCCTCTGTCCCGCCAATGTGATCGTAGCTTGTGATGTACTCCAGGTTTTTTTCTATCCGCCAGCTCTCCACGCTATCGAGCGCCGCCTGCCGTACCCACTCTGGGTTGAACTGTGCGCCAAAGCTGCCGCCCATGGGCACCACCTCACTCGCGACCAGCAAGTACACCAGCGTGACGATGAGTACCAATCCAAACAACCGCGCTATGACCGACCAGCCCGGCCTGTACTCTTCCGGTATCGTAGGTATCCGCTGTGTCAAGAAGCGGAAGTCCGGCCGCCACTTCGCAGGCCACACGGGCAGTCGTATTCGCGGGAGATGGAAACTCGAGAAGGAATTCGTGATGCTGTAAAATCGTTTCGAGAAGCGGGAACTGGATCGATTGCGCCCTGCGCGCCCTTCTTCTGCGGACTCGGGGTCCAATATCTCCATCTCTTCCATAATGTGCCGCGACTCCTCCTCGTCCTCCGGACTCCCGAGCTCCGAGTCGCCATCATCCACAGACTGTACTGAGGGCGGCTGGTAGTAGCCATGCCGCCGCCGTTGGTCTGATCCACCGACTTGTGCATCCGGGCTCAAGAGGCCTTGCCGCTCGGCGTCGTCGCTGACTTCGTTGGGGCCGAGGCGCGAGGTGTCGTAGCGGGAGGATGTTGCTTGCTCATATGTCAAGATGGGAGGCGGTGATGGCTCTCGCACGTAGCCGTGCTTCTCGTCGCTCATCGTGGGCTGCTTGGGGGCATATAGCCCTCGTTATGGGGTGTCGTGTAGGGGGTCCTCGGCCGTGGCCAATCGTCCGGACCGCGCAAGTTCAATGAGATGAAGGTTGCTGGGATTGTGCTACCGTCTGCGCGTGTACATGATGGATGGCAATAGGGAGCAACAACAGTAAGTAGAAAGACAAAAGAAGCCGAAGTGTGTCTATGTCGAGGTGCCGCGCAACACTTCCCGTGAACGTGTCTGGGGATAGCGGCGGAAGACCGCCGAGCCATCTTCACTCGCCTCGTTTCCGGCTTGGTATCTTGAAACATTGCGAACAAAGTTACAACATTCAAAACCACGTCTCAGCCACTGTTGGTTTGGCATTTACACATTTCCGTCGCACGTTGTACACATTGTTGCACTGTGACGTTGCGCAGACTCGACTACAATTTCTCTCTCCAGCTAATCTACACCAGACCATCCCATCTCTCACATTCCGCGCCCACCAGTTACCTTTATCGTCTCTCCATTGACATAGCTCATCAACGGCGAGACTACCGCCAACACGGCGCTCGCAGCCTCCGTCGCCGTGCCCGCTCGCCTCAGAGGAATATCTGCATGCTCCTGGCCCTGCGCCGCGCCCTTCTGCGCCTGCGGTATGCCCAGCGCAACCTTCTGACCATCTGGCGTCGTAACGAACGCGCCCGCCTCCTTCGCCGCCGTCAGACGCGTCTGGATGTGTCCGAACGCAACCGTGTTTGCGCGCACGCCGAATTGTGGGCCCCATCTACACATGCACGTTAGCCTTGCCATATCTTAAGAGTTGTGTGAGAGGACTCACTCCTTCGCAATTGTCTTTGTCATGCCCGTAACACCCGCCTTCGCCAGCGCGTAGTTAATCTGCCCCGCATTGCCATTCACCCCCGACGTGCTCGAGATGTTGACAATGGACCGTGGCTCGCCGTCCTTCACGCGGAAGTACGGCGCCGCAGCGCGCACAATCTTGAACGGCGCGGTGCCATGCAGGTCGACAATGGTGTGCCACTGCTTGTCCGTCATCTTGTGGATGACGCCGTCCCACGTGTAGCCCGCGTTGTTGACAATGATGTGGATCTTGCCGTTGCCGAACTCTGCGGCCTTCTTGATGAGCGTGTTGATGTAGGCGTCGTCCAGCACGTCGCCGGCGACGGAGATGGCGCTGCCGCCGTTGGACTTGATTGCGTCGACGACGGATTGCGCTTTCTCTGTGGCTTGTTAGATGTGCTCTTAGACGAGTGAAAGTGCTCGTGGTGACTTACTCGCATCTACATCTGCGACCACGACCTTTGCGCCCTCGTTCGCAAATAGTCGCGCAGCTTCGGCTCCAATTCCTTGTCCTGATCCTGTGATGATGGCAACCTGGCCAGCCAGCATACCCTTGGGGTAGTTGAGATGGCCAGCGATCTGGTTTACGCGGTCGGAAGCAGACATTTTGTTTTATGGTAAAAGTGTCGATAAGAGAAGCAAAAAGATAACCAAGTATTCAGAAATCGGCTATACACTCAGCGGCGCGCGATGTAAGGAGTATCGACTTTCTTGAAATGCGGAGTAAGTCTACCGCGTCGGCCCATGTCATCGTTCGCAATCGCCCGTGCCGAGGTTCATCGTGACTTGCCGACTAATTGCTTCCAGAATCCATGTCTCCATCTCCATCCACATCGACTTTCGACTTTCAAATTTGACGTGTTGTGTAGTAAGTGCAGAGATACGAAAATTGCCAAAGAGGAGCCCATCTCTTAGGAATCTCAACATGCCTGCATTCCTCGTAGCTTTTGTTCAAGTCGCGAACCACATGCGAAGCTTCTCAGGAGTTCTCAAACACCCAATAAACCCAATTATCTCTTTACATAAGCATCATGGGCTGATTGACCCAAATTTTTGAATGCATTTACGAAGGCAACTTCTGAAGACTAAAAGAAGAAAGATCGTAAGAGAATGGAACACATGTACCATGCGCGAGGTTCTTGACACCTCAAATAGACATGTACGCGATGGACGTTATCTTGGGAGATCTTGGCCAGCAATATAAGTCGACACCCAAGTCATTTTGAGATTTGTGGTTTCGCACGGCTTTTTGGTAAGAAGACAAAGTAGTGTGGTGTTGTGTGATAGAGAAAAGGAGTGCATATGAAGACGGTATTTATCATCGATGTTGGTAGGCCTTGTACGATCGTACGGGTGAATAACAACAACGAGGTTCTTCTGTGACTTGGTATTGTGATTGCTTGATCTATGAACGGGGGTGCTACGAAGGTATGTATACCTGAGCTCGGCCACGAGTCGGACCGATGTAGGATCGAGTCGGCTCATTGGCCAGCCTTGAGCATCCGATGTCTCTACCGATACTCACGATCCGACAATCGAAGATAGACAGCACGGTTTTTGGCAGACGAGCACAGTTCAGGAGTGCTGTGCATGTACTTGAAACGACACAGGCAATGTGACGTATGATCGGAATATTCACTCAGCCTGTGCATTTTGCGCGTACATTCGCAGGGTATCAAATCATACACCTCATCCTGACCATATCCATATCCATAGCCCTAGCCATACCATATCCCAACACAACGCCATAACGCCAAACCACACCGGTCCCGTATACCTCTACCAAAGCGACACCTCAACCCCCCTTCTTCCCAATACTAAACCCCCTACTCATATAATCCGCACTCTTCTTCGCATCAGGCCTCACATCGCTCTTACTAAACAAGCTCTTCACATTCTCATTCTCCGCCATCTTCCGCCTCTTATTGCGCTCGTCCTGCTCGCGCATAACCTTCTGCGTGAGTGACGCCGTAGACGCATTCTTGATGCTGTTGCCCGTCGTGTCCTGCGTGACGCTGGGCTTCTTGTTCTCTTCGTCTGAAGTCTTGGCTTGCTCGGCGCCCTTTTTGCGCTTCTTGCTGCCGGGAGCTCTTTTGAGGGCGTGGGTGAGGTTATTTTCGCGGAGGAGTTTGATGCGTAGGTTTAGGCGGGCGATGTCGGTGGGGAGGGTGGGGAGAATGGGGATTACGTCGTTTTCGGCGTAGGGTTCGTTGCACTGTTTTTCTTGGTCAGTAGAGATCCTCCTCCACGGTTGTCGTGAACGTACCTGTAAGCAAGCGCTCCCGGAGACTTCCTTGACGACAGTCCCAGCAAACGCATGGCCGCATGGCACGAGGTAGACTGCTTTTGCGCCTAGCCCTAACTCGCGCCCGGTGATGGGACACACCCACTTCTCTCCTCGTCCGCTGAGTTGCCTCTCGCCCTCTGCGACTTCGAATTTGATCTCCACTACATCCTTCAGGCCTTTGACTCTATCGCCAAAGCTCCCTAGCTCTGCGAAGCCACCCTCTACTGTGCCCTTCACGCCTGCCACCTTGCGCATTTCGTCCTTCTCGCGGTCCGCATCGTCTTTGAGTAGGTACTCGATGATGGAGTCTTTGTTGTATAGTACGCCGGCTGCATCGCTGACGATGGGTCGGGCGAGTGGTTTGCGCGTAAGAGGATCGCTCGTCCAGCCGTATTCTTGTTGCTCGTTTTGCGCTTCCTTGAGTTGTGCGGCGGTCAGCGCTTTTGCGGCTTCTTTAACCAGTTCGCGGCGTTTTGGAATAGATCCACCGTCGTTACCCATGATTTGACCAGGTGGGAAGGTAATCGAAGTTTGGCAAATAGTGACGTGCAGCAGAGGCAGGTGGATTGCGGAGTTGGGGCGGAGGTCTCCAGGGCCTTGGCATCACATATGTAATGGGACATGGACTTCAATTTCAATACAGGAAACAGGAGGTATATGATGAACGCCGGAAGTTGCTGTAGCTGATAGATACCACTTCGGTACAATTAATTACATATATACATGCTACGACAAACAGCGCGCCTTGCCAACCCCTCACTGCAGCTGCATAAACCTTCAAAGAGAGCCTCTCGCATCCAGATTTTGTATCCATGACCTCGGAGCAGATTTGAGCCAGGATGCCCTGCGATCACTCCTCTCATCTCTCCGGATGCCCTCATGTCGCTCCTCCTTCTCGACCCGTTCCTCGCCCTCATCCTTCAAGAACCTATCCATTTCTGGATCACCTGTCATCTGTCCATTGCGCGGCGCATCGACCACGACCTTCTCTTTCCTGCCCAGGTCCTTGAACACAATTCTCTGAATGAAGCTCGAGAGTCTAGCTCTTTCAACCTTGAATGGTGATTTCTGCTCCTCGGGAATCATGTTTGAGAGAAGCAACCGATCGTATACGGAGTAGACTTTTCGAAGTGCCAAGATGGCGTTTTGCCGTGCCTCACCCTTGAGATATGAGGCTCCCACATCTGGGCCTATCTTTCGCTCTCCGCCAACGCCTAGTTGCAGTCGGAGAGACCTGACAATCGGTGTCAATAATACGAGCGCGTCCACCAGATCTGGGCCTTTGGCAAGCGGGAAGTTCAATGCCAGTTCGGCGAACATGGACACCGCCTTGGCATCTGCGTCTTCCAGTGTCTTCAGCATGATCTGGAGTATCTGACTGGCGTTTTTGAGAGAGTTGTGGTTGTTCTTGTCGCGGACACAGGTGCTCATAGCGATTCTGAAAGTTCCTGGCCTCGGTCCAAAGCCCTTAGCTAGCATTTCATCCTGTAGCAAGGCCACAACTGCACTAGAGGCCCGATTTTGACGCAAATTGCGTAGCCGCATGTGTAGATTATCCAGATCAGGCGTGATTCCGTAGGTGGTCGGATCCGTTAGGAGGTCCCAGTACTCTTGTGCGGCCTTGTTTGCGACTACCTTTTGACACGCCTCTTGAATTACTGAAAGCGTATTGTTTCCAGGGCGAACATATGAGAGTGGATTTGACACTGCTCCACCTACGCCCTGAGGTGTTAGTGCAAGAAACTCATCTCCACGCAGGTGTCCCTTCTCTGGCGAGAGATGATCGTCGTCGAACCTCAACCCGGCTGGTGTGTACGGAGCTCGTAGTTGTGAGACCCCAAAATCTCCCCGTCCAGCTGTACCTAAACGAGGTACCAATCTTGGGATATCCATAGTCTGCTCCACCAAGGAGAGTACGTCGTCCCAGTCTCGTGGTCGACTTCCAGTGAGCAATAGGCGACCCATAGCGCATACGAGTTCTTCGTCGATGCGCATGTCAGCACTCCTCCACCTTGCTATGATGTCCCCCCACATACGTCGGCCCTCCATGATGCCTCGTTCCTTTCTCGCGGCCGCTTCGTCGACCGTCTCATCTCTCGGTGCCGCCAGCAATAGATTCTGCCTGATTGAATTTATTATGGTAATGTAAGTGACCACATTCGCCGCCTGCGGTCCCGACTCCGGAATCTTGCCAGCTATTCCCCATAAAGCGTCCATGTCTAGCGCTCTAGCACACACTTTCAGCGCGGCATTTGTGTGTATGATGGACGGTTCGACTCGTGAGTTCGGCGCGGAGAGAGAGTGATATACGGAGAGCGCTTTGCTGAGAACACCGGAGTGGTGTGCATTGATCGACAGGCCTCGCAGCAGGATGGTGTACGTGTACGAGTCCGGAAACTGTGCGCGCTTCTTCATCTAGGGGAACGTTAGTAGACATCTTCCACTGTATATTGACGGACGTACGTCGTTGTACACCTTCAGTGCATCATTGACGCGCTCCTTGGCCAGAAGGTGGTCGATGACATGGTTCCAGCTGACAATGCACTGCATCGAGTGACTAGCCATGCGCACCAGCTGAAGCATCTCCTCCAACCGTCCTTTTCCTAGCTCCTGCCTGACGAAGGTGGCAAGTTCCAGCGGGTCTTGCAAGTGTCTCAGCTCCCTCTTCCTGTTGCTCCAGTCCGTCTGCGAGACTGAGGGATCTCGCCCTCCGAGCTTGTCCAGGTTGGGCGTCTGGTACACATTCTGAGGGCGCTGTGGCCTCACTGCTGCCCTCGCCCTCTTTCTCTGGTTTGCAGCGACGGACGAATTCGTCCACGGGTCTTGCCCACTCCGCGAGAGTTTCTCTACTTCCAACAGGTGTGTTGGCCGTGTGCCTGTCTTGCGAACAACATCGGGCGTGTATCTTTGCGGCCTCCTCTGGCGTGCGCTCTCTGATGGGAATCGATCGTCCCTCTTCTGGCGCACATCCTCTGGCGCAGATCTAATGAGCCTCTTCTGGCTGGGCAGAACAAGCGGGTTCACATCGCGGCGAAGGCGGTGGACATTAGCAGTGGGAGCATCGAGGGTCTGAATGCATCGCCAGAGACAGGCGCGACACTTCAGCATGAGGAGGCGGGCGGAGTGGTGTTGCGCGACTACAGAGCAGCTTGGATGGCGGCCAGAAAATGTTCGTACCACCAGGCGACAGATGCATCAAACAATTTCAGCTCACGTGACCATCGCCAAAGCCAACGGCCCGAGCCAAACTTCGACTTGTAACACACACGTCGACCCCAGGAGCCATGGCAAGCCAGTATCCGCTCTGCATCACGCTATGGCGAGAGCAAGCGGAAAAACAATATACCCTAATCCAACCTCGCGCCCGTCTCAACTTTGGGAAGAGCCCCACGCCCACGCCCGCGCCATGCGTTCGCACTTTCCTCGCTCGCTCCTCGACCCTAGACAACAAGACCGGCCCTAAGTAGCCTCACCATCGCGACCCATGGCCCCGGAGCCGAAAACGACCTCTTTAGCGGCCAATCCTTCGAGGGCCTTTGCCGAGTGTGTAGTCTGAACTACCATCGGAGCTACTGCAAAACATACCATAGCTTGCCTTACCTTTCCCCAACTGCGGCGTAGACTGATCGGTGAGCAAACAGCACCTAGCGAAAAGCCCGACCGTTGCAGAACCGAAGGAGCATTAGCACGGTAGGTAACGTGGCGGCACAGTCGAACAGCCCTGATCTTGGTCGTTACACATTGCTCTGCATACCGAACGTCTTGGGGACATTGATTGCAGTGTTGCGCCTGCTCGTGATGCTTCTCGTGCGAGGGTGAGTTGGCCGATCTGGCGGCTACCCGGGTTGGATAGCTGCAGGTTGCACTCGTCTGTCGTGTCTATTGCGTGTTCGGGCGCAAGGAGTTTGTGCGAGGTCTGGTGGAGTCAGCGTGGCGATGCTTGTCCAGCTTCAGCGCTCAGCATCCTCAACTTGGACGCATTTGATAGCATTACACAATGTATTTGCTGCTTACCGGAGTTTACATCCTGTACATGCTCGAGTAATCTTCGTTCCTGTCCCAAATCATGGTCTCACAGCCAAGCTTGCGCCTGCGCACCTTGCGTTGTCGCCAAATCCTGCTCGCTGTCGTGTAACACACCACAAACTAACACCTGCCACGCCTTTGGCCAGGTTCTCGCAGCATGCACCCATCTGTTAGTTTCCGCCGTCAGATCATGGAACCCAGCACCAGCGCCAGCGCGACCGTTGTTTGTCATCCACCGGGCGTCAAGCCCTGGCGTTAGTCCTTCAACGGCGCCAAAGACGACATGAATTGATCTGATGATTGACCGCTAACAGTGATCGTGCGTTCAGGACCCGAGACGCTCAGATCTTAGCGTATTTCCATTAAACGTGTATGATACTGACTTCACTATGTCGGTGATCGCGATGTTGAGGTTGTTGACATTCCGGATCCTTGTTCGATGAACATTTTTTCGACAGAGGCAACATGTCGCCGTCGATGTCACACCCGCGTCATCACTCACGCACGCTGCTGGCAAACTGTCCACTGTGGCTATCGCTCGGGCTTCCTACAGACGGCAGGCGAGCGCGCTCTCGAAGCGATGCGGAATGTCGCGGTCCTTACTGGACGTGTTCGATCAATCTCCATCTTGCCGCATGATCATGCAAGGATCCATTTATCATCGTGTAATGAATGACCACCTTGCCTTCGGCCTCATAACTACGAAGGACCGCATGGGAAGCTGACCTATGGCAGAGCACAGTTGAACATTCGTCATACAGCCGTACCCTTGCATTATGTTGAACAAAGTTTTTCTCTCGATTTGCTTTGCCGAGACGATGGCAGCGTCACCGCTATGCTGTCTTTCGCTCGGTAAAATTCTGATGGAAGAATTGTGCCGAATTGTTGATTGTCATCCTGGTCAGCCACTTGCCAGCTCCTTCCACATTCATCCCATGATTCAGCTCGCCAGACCCAGCTATCGGTCAAAACACTCAATATCAACCACAATAATTTCCCTGCCAAACACCATGTGCTCTTGTGCGTCATCCAGGCCGTAGTACAGCTCTTGCCAGACAATGCTCGGGGCCCAATAATGAAGCATGCTGCATGAGCATTTTCGGCATACATCCCTGCTGCGAGCAACCAGCATGCGGTCTGCAAGAGTCGTGTGCCGCTGCAACATTATCAACGTTGCCTCGTCGGCGTAAATGTCCGCTGTCGTGAGTACTCATTGGGCACTCGAAGCAGTCGAAGTGGTCTTGAGCATGTGCATGTGTGAGTACGTGGCTCCGCATCGTCGACATTGTTCCGCCATGCGAGCGCAAAGTGAGGGGATGCAGTATCATTGATGGGATCTTCGCTGTAAAGCAAAGCCGCGACAAGCAGCAAATGCTGCACAGAAACGCGTTCGAGCGCTCTGAGTATGCATGCCTTTTGCAAATAATCATGTTGCTCATGCTGAAGCATTCGAGGCTTCGTGATCACGATTGTGCGTTGGTATGGTAGGGCCGTGTACATTCCTCTTGCAGTGTGACGAGCTTACAAGCACCGCGGCGCAAGAGCTTACTCGCCTGCAGCTGAATATGCTGATTCCTAGTTACTGCGCAGTTCTTCAAGCCTCTGATCGTCGGAATGGGTGGATTGCCATGTATGGCAAAGCTCCGTAGTCACACGTTGCCTATGCCTGATGAAAATGTCTTGACAGTGGGCCCAATTGACTTTAAATCGTCACTCACAGATGTGCTGCTCGCAAGGCGGCACATAAGCACAAGCAGAAAGGAGAGCGACACTGGGAGCGGCAGTGCACGATCGTCTCATGTTGGAGGCCTTGTATCCTGTACTGACATGTGCCTACAAGTAAAACATGTAATTGTTGCTTGGATTGTCAACTACTCGTAGATATTTCTAAGCCTATCGAACACAGTCTGAGAACTGAAGCTTTGGAATGATTTGATTGACACGGCTCAACAGAAAATCAGATGAAGCAGCTGACCTGGACATTCCTTCAGCGAATCTACACCGAGGATAACATTTTGAGAAAACGTGGAACAATACCGGCCTCTTGCTCGCGGCCATAGCCACGATCACAACCAAACAATAAGAAATGTCTCATCCGTCTCAGCCGTAAACACCACTGAGCAAAAGACAAAGCCACCACCAGTGAAATGCAGATCCCATCCGAAAGAAAAGATGCTAAAAACATCACATGCTTCCCACGAATATGCAAAGGACCCATTGAAGAAGACTCGTCAAAGTCCAGAAGGACGTGCAACGGGAGGCGCTTCCCATGTAGCCGACGTGGATTCGTTCTGTAGGCGTCGTTGACGGCAACAGCGCTACCTAATGACCCTGCTGGTACATTTGCGGGTTCTGTCCGTAGGGCGACTGGGGGTAGCTGCTGCGGTTACTATTTGAACTGTGGTATACATTGCTGTTTGAGGAAACTTACTGGGCCATGCCCTCCGGGAGGCCCGGACTTTGTGTGCCGTACTGAGGAGCGGTGTTGTTCCCAGAGGCTGCAGGTTGGTAGCCGATGGGAGGGAGCTGAGTGTGCTGTGGAGGCTGTCCAGGGACACCCACAGCCTGGCGCATCTGACCATATACAGGAGCTTCGCCGGGAGGTGCACCGTCATGACGCTGCTGAGCATCAACCCGATGGCGCTCATCATCAGCCTTCCGCTGGGCCTCCTCCTCCTTCTTCTTTGCTTTCCACTCCTTACGTATCTCTTTGAATTCTATCATCGTCGAGTCAGCAAGGTAAAACCATCGTGTTGTAAGTGTGCCAAGATGAACGGGCATGGGTCAGCACTGGCTAGCTTCCGCATATGAGGCTACCCAGGGCAGCGGGAACACCGTCAGAAATGGCGCAGCACCAAAGCGATCCCATGTGCTAATCTAGCGCGCCAGGCTGACAAGGGCCATCACCACAACATGAAGATAAACTTACCTTCTGGAGTTCGCTTCTGACCGTGCGATTGCATCGTGACGTGCGCATTCAAGTGATTGAGAGTACCATAGGCCTTTTCGCATCCGTTCCAGCCGCACTTGTACATGCGCTCGATTTCTTCGTATCGTCGACGCGGTCTCTTGTGCTGCTGCGCGCCTGGGATCGGGACAAACGAGTATACAGTGGAGAGAGGATGGCCTCCCTAAGATGTTTGTTAGTGCAGTTCTTTGCAGGCATACTCTTGAGTCTGATCCGTGACCAGGTGCATGAGGCATGTGTGTAGACTGGTCGCAGTCGCGCAAACTTACCGTTGGTGGTCGCTGAACAGGCGATACCATTGCAGGAGCTGGCGGGCCTGACGACGCAGGATGGCCATAGTGCATGCCTGGCTGAGGGTACTGGCCAGCCCACTCTGGTCGCGACGCGTACATTGGCGTTTGGGGGTGGCCTGGGTAGTGCTGCATGTCATGGTGAGGGGTGTAGGGCGAGTACTGTTGCTGGTGAGAATAGGTAGGGCTCGTCGCGGCGGCGATGGATGGATCTATAGGTACGTCGGAGTCAGATTTGAGTTGCTGTTGTTGGTGATGATCATTTGCTTGACCATCTGAGAGAGGCATTGACGGACTCTGTTGTTGCGCCATACCGCCGGGTGCTTGACCTGCGCCGTATGAACGTTGGATATACTCTGGGAAGGACCCCGAGCGAGCTGACGAAGGATTGAGGCTGTAGTCGGACGTGGGCGTAAGGTTCGCGGCGCGAGGGTCTTGTCCCTGATACTGTGCAGCAGAGGCTTGATCTGCGTCCATAGACGGCGTCGAGGGGATTCGTGTAGCGAGTTGCACCAAGGCTGGAGCAATGCAAGAGCGGTGGTGGCTAGATGGATTCGCGTGGTTGGTGACCGAGGGATGGCTGCAAATATGACGGTTTGGGACCAGCTCGGATATTCTGCCGCGGCCAAGTAAGCACAGCCAGGCGGACGTGGGCAGCTAACGCGGGTGATTTTCAGACGGTGCTTCGACCACACTGGGGCAGGGGGAGGGCACTAGCGCAGAATCGCGGAGCAGAAGGCGCAGTGCTTGGTGAGGTGCAACAGGCAGGAGTTACACACAAATTGTGCTAGCGGGCGGGTCCAGAGGAAGATTTGGAAGAGAGACTAACGCCGACCGGGTCTAGGGGGCGATAGTAGTGGGAGGGTGGCGTACAAGCGGGTCGACACCAATGGCACCTCGAGGAGCGCGTCCGCTAATAATCCTGGCAGTGATTTTGTGGGCAGGTGAGGTAATGCACTTGGAAGACAGGGGTAGTCGATGGGTGGCCCGAATAGGATAGCCGAGCCGCAGTGGTGGAATTCGCGACCGGCGAGTCGAGCTAGAGGAAACCGTGGAGGATATGTATCCAGGCGTGACGGTCGGCACGCGTTCCTGACTGCGCACTGGTTTTCGAGGTGAGCGCGTTTGCTCGGCGAGGCGTGCAGTTCACTCGGCGGCCAAGCGGAGAGGTGAACAACGCGTCGTCCCGTGCACCTGATGGAGACGTGAAAAGCAGTCGGCCCGTTGTAGTGTCGATGGGGTCTAGTTCAGTGTGCACTCTGCGCAGAGCTGGACAGACAGGCTGCAGCGTGAAGAGATCAGCAGCCTCTTGTCCGGCCGACTTCCCGCAGTGACAGACGCGACGGTCAGGGCGATGGTGCGGCGGATGCACGTGTAGGCGCGCTTGTGGTAGACTGGACTGGAGGCAGACTCGCAGAGTTAGGCCAGGCACAACGCGCGATTGATAGTAGTGGTGGTGGTTATGTAGCAGATGGCAGATGCGCGTAGACTAGAGACAAGGAGGGAAGGCGTGAGAGTGGCGAGGGCGAGGGAAAAGCACTCAGCGTTGAAGTGTGCAGAAAACTTCCGACTCGGGCTGACGTAATCAGGCGAATCAGGAGCCTGAAGCCGTTCGCAGTATCACCGAGCTGGGGCCCGCCCTCGAGGCAGCCTGCACGGCGTTGAGGCGCCTCTGGACCAGCTGCAACGTCTTGACTTGACGTCCAAAGAAGAGTTGCAGCGATGCGATGAGGCTGAGAGCTAGTCGTGACGCTAGAGGAGACCATGGCGTGCAAAGCCTAGTACCAAAAGCTCGAGTAAGACCAGACGAGACGAAGACACCACAAGAACCCCAAACCTGCCTCTCCAGATTCCCGCCCTCATCACCTCACCCTCGCCGACAGCGACAACAGCCACAATAGCGGTGACCAGCCCGGCAGACAGGCGGGGGCACTGGCATCTCGGCAAAAGCGGCCACCAAAACAACTGCGCAAATATTGGACACGGCACAGTCCTCGTCGAGCGGCAATACCGCCCAAAACGAGCCCCAGCGCGAGCGAAATCACCATGTCTGGAATATGAAGAAGCAAAATGCCTCTCGAAACCAGCAATCAGACTGATTCAGGGATGGAACATCAAGCCGCTGTCGTTGTCACTGCTCATCAGTTGTGGACATCACTCAGCGTCCTTGTGTCCGCTGACGGCACGCTGACCAGTACTGTAACGTCGATGCCTCACTCATCCAATTGAATCGAGCTTGCCGCTGTTCTTCCTATTGTCTCCGGTAGAGAGAGAGCATTCACGAACATCAGAAGCAACATCTACCAGTGTATCTCAAATTCGGCCTCGCGCGATAACCCACTGCACCCCACGGTTTTACCGCTGCGTTTCCTCCTCCGGACATTATGCTTTCTTCGCCTGTGATGTGGATATGAGACGTACGGGTCAGCAGACTGTGCACCGCTGCGTCAAGCACATGGGCGGAATCCCTTCCGACACGGTTATATGCAGACCGACCACGATCTCGCGAAGCATGGAGGGTCGGTTAACGTGTCTCGCTGCTGTCACTTACGAAAAGTGGGGCGTCACGCACAATCGTGTTCCATTGTTTCTCCTGCTGCATGCTGAGGTGCGTGGCTGCATCAGCATTTTGGATGGACTTCTCCTCACTTTGTGTTTTCTCAATTTGTATCTCCACGAGTGCATCTTCACAAAACACAGCTTTTCTGCGCGTGGCGCGTGTTGTAAGACGTGGGACGTGCATACACGACTGTTTACCTCGATTAATAATGCAGGCGTCCTTCGCTTCGCGTCTCGATTCATAACCATGGCCGCCCAATCTGTACACCTATGCTGAACAGATGTGGGTGCAAGATCCGTTTGCCCGCATCCGATGCGAGCTACTGCCAGCCACTCGAAGACACTGCTCATGGCTTCAGTTTCCACTCTTCAATGCGTCATAGACTGTTCAATTTTCTAACAATAGGAAGGTGCATAACATGAGTATTTCTGCTGCTTCACAAGTCTGTCTTTCTGGCAAACCTACGGTACGAACTGGGATCTGAGTAGATAGCGATAGGCTACGCTATGCACGCGCTGCACCGGGCGCAGTACACCAAAGTGATCAGACCAAGGATATTACGACGAACTGCCACTAAAATCGTACAGTGCGCCGTCGAACGGGAGCGGGAGCCAACTGGATCAGAGTGCGAGCAAGACTTCACGAAGCACCATGGAAACATTTGACGATGCATATTTGCGTGAAATGCATATTTGAGACTTGAATGTCTCGAATACTGGAGGCCCAACCAACTCACCACCAAACGAAGCTGGAAGAGTGATGACATGCCCTGCCAATGCCATCAAAGTCAGGACATGATTCGAAAAATCTCAGATGGATGCACACCCTTGACGCAGCTGCGATAGCTTACCCCCCCCCCTCCCGACCCTCGTTATGCCAATGAAACATTTTTCGACACACCGTACACGTGTGACGTGTCGTCCCTGCTCACAAACACGCTTCTGGGAATTGATTTTAAGAACCAATCTCACGCCTTATATTTCCTGAACATGCCGGTCCACGAAAGAATAGGCTCTCAAAACAGCCATGTGCCGTGGAAATGTCGAAAAAAAAAGCGCACCAACCAAGTGGTATCGAGCACGGGCGTAAAACATCCAGGAACGCGCAGCTGACAATCGACATGGGCTTGCATCCTTGCTCACAGGCCAACAAAGTGGGCTGGTGGCTTGCCCAAGCTCTCGGCCAAATAAATACAGAATAAGGCCGAATTTGAATATTCACGTGGCGAGGTCGCACGGAAGGCTTATGCCGAGTTTTGGCCCCGATTTTCCCTCTGCGGAGCTGCGGAACTGTTAAATCCGCAATGTACGCCAGAAATACGAGATCAACATCAAGATGGGATTCTCCATGCGAATTTTGACTGCGCCAAATCTGTACCGTACGGTTCCGCAATCGCATTTAGCTTTACCGGTAGCGCTCCATCCTCATTGGCCATTCTGCCACGGCTATTAACTTCCACTATCAACTGTTATGAAGAATTACAGATGATATCACACGGCGGAAGGCGTGGTTGTTCAATCGTATGTTTCCGAGCTCTACTACAGCTACATCAGTGTACAGTGTAAGTGTTGGACTGTTGATAACAATCATCGCATCTGTGAAATTCACGTAGTTGTTCTGTGAAGTAGTTGAGTAGTGCTTTCTCTGGGACGTGGCTGATACTGCAGACTAGTCTTATTTGTGCCTGCATCCACTGTCCGGAGTGAACCTCCACTGTTCTATAGGATATCAATTTTAACGTTGTTAAGGCCAACATTGGCCTCGAAAGGTCACTCCTTGCCGGTGAGAGAAGGAAGTCTTTCTTCGCAAGTATGGTGTATGATCACGAAATCCGTTTCTGATCGGATTTGCCGCTTTATCCGAATAATCGTTCATTCGGTAGATCATTTCAAGTGGTTACGCACGATGAGATTCTCTAAGAATCAAAGTGCGCGTGTGCATGCATGCATGCATGCACGAGACTTCACTACTGATCACACACTCATGTAAGATTTGACAAACAATGTCCAATGGAAAGCAGCCGTATGCAGAATTGCATCTGGATGGCCGGAGATCTTCCACAATTGTTGTAGAAGATCTGTCTGGGCAGCTCAGCTTAACCCAAAACAGGGTGGCCTGGGCCAAGGCCAACATTTGTTCGCCTACGCTCGCATGCTCGCATGCCCCAGATTGGGGTTCGACCTCAAAAGATTGCCGACGACGCTGGAAACGCCTGTCAATTCTTGCCCCTCCGTGTTGAGAGATCAGAGAGCACGGCTTCCTCTTCGTGCTGGCCAGCGCGGGAGTTCACACATGCTGCGTCCGCACTGTTATCCCTCGCAGATTGCACATGCCCTCACAGAAATGAGGAGTCAATTGAAGTTAACGTAGGCTTTGGCAAAGGTGGCAGATTTTTACGGTACTCACACGGGCGATACAGCGCCTCTACTTTCCTCAAGACGGCAACCAGTTTCAACTATCACCAATTCCCCAGATTCTGGGATGCTACCTACCTGCCTTTCCCGACAATCAATAAAGCTTCTTTGAGGTGGGAAGTCCACAAAAGCGTAGATCGAAATCGCGTACGCTACGAAAATCGATTTCGCCAGCCTGTAGCGCGAACCTAGTCACACCCATTGGATTTCCGCTAGACCTACTCAGTGAGATGCGTCGCCAGGAAACACCTGTCAAAGGTCTCCAAGCATACCTAGGTACGTGTCATGTAGCGATCTCGAGAGGGAGGCTGCACTGTGGCGACTTTGTTTTGTTTCAAGCCGAAGATTTCGATCAGCCCTTGGATAAGCTCGGCAGTGCTCTGTTTCGACAGCATCAAGGTCCAAGAATACCACATTTTGCTTTGTGCGAAGTCTAGAAGCGTCCGACCACGACACGGCGAGACCGTTGCAGTACAGTGTACCTACCGATATCCAGCTTACGCCATGGCTCACTTCTTGAGAGCAGGAATGCCAACCCTCCCAACCTTGTAAGCTTGTTGAACTTTACACTCCTTTAGATCTCCCGGGCAGGCCGGAATGCAGATCATCTTTATTTCCACTCTAAGAGCAAGCATCGTGTTCTTGTGAAACTGCAAGTGATCCGAAGAAGACCTCGGTGCGCACGATGACGATGAGTTAATTTGACTGGATCCTCGCCCTTACTCAGGGCTTCAGATAATCGGCGACTTGCTGGTTTTCGGATGTGCGAGACCCGGGGACAACTCCGCCAAACACATCATCTCTCTGAAGCAGCTGGGTCGTCGAATCAAGCTCATGCGGAGCGTCCAGTAAGGAAACATTCCGCACAGTCTTTGTAGGCAGCAGGATATGGCGCAAGCCACACTGCTACAGTGGCACCGAGGTGCAGGTCATCACGGCTTCCGAGAGAGTTGCCGCGTTTCCAGGTTATTGCAACTGAGCTGGAGTTGGGGAAAGTGACACTTTTATTCTGAGATGTCACTTTACAGCTCGTCGCAACTAGTCTTGCGCTCCAGACAGGTTACAGCGGTTCGTCTTGGTGACATCGTCGTTCGCGCCAGCGTGTAGCTCGATCGTGAGCCGCCAGCGCCGGCACTCAACTGGCGTGAACATGTTGTCTGCCGGCGTAAGACGAAGGAATTTTAGGCTCTACTCTATCTGAACTTCAAGCTCGAATTCTTGTGGAACACTCAGTCAGAAATCTCACCCACTGTTCACGACTTTCTTTTCCAGACCTCGATAGCATATGATTCCCATTCAAAACTGAGGTCCGAGGACATGCTGCCACGAGGCGAGCCGTGGATGAACTGCTGGACGCAGACACACAATCGTCTCTTAATAGTTGCACCTACACTTATGGTCAATGGAACGCGATAAGTGTGCGCATTCCAAACTCGTCGAATCGCTCTACGTATTTGTCGGTTGCCTACCACTCGTCACGATGACATAGAAGTCCATAGCCAGGGTCAGTATCTGTGTTCACTTAACACCGACGAATATAACGAATTGCAGGATGCTTCTACGAAGATATTGGTAATCAGTTAGCTAGCCTCTACGACTCACTGAACACCAAAGTCTGCGACTCAAAAGTCCGAGCAACTCTGCATTCACAGATTCTGCTCGTGATCGTTCGTCGGCATCCAGGCATGTGTGACAACAAACTTGCGCGCGAGGCCCGGAGGGTGACGAAGTCGACGGTTGCTATCGCACTGTTGACGTGGCACGCTTGAAATCATGGTCCGGTCGGATGATGCCCGCGGCGATATGGCATAATCAGTGGCAAGCATCCAAGTATTGCCTAAACCTTCTGAACCTTCTACATACCCCAACCCAACATAGACCTCTGGGTCGCAGATCGCCTGCAATCTTTTGTCAATACATCAAATCGGGTTACGCAATCGGTCTGGCCCGCTGATCTAGTGACCGGGAGCTTTTCTATCGTTCAGCAGAATGATGATAGAAAGTGTAATGTATCCCACTGGTATGTAATATCGAGAGGTATGTAGAAGTCGTATATCGACAAATCATGATGAGATTGTCGCCATGCATATATTGAATCATAGTTCCATGCGATGTACGTTGAGGTGCACGCATGTATCGATTCATAGCACAACCTCAAGATGCGCATGTGTTTTCAATAACGCTTTTGGTTCGCCCAAGACTCCGACGACCAAACAATACTCCGCCAAGATCGACTGGTCTCGAAACGTCAACCCAAACTTCTCTCCTGCAAGTTTCGTAAGCTAACCAGCGTTGCTCGATGATGCCCCGCTTCATCTCCAAGGTTATGATCAAGTTCTGCGATCTGTCTCGATCCGATGTACATATTCATTTCTTCATCACCTGCTCGAGTGAGTAATCTCCATAAGGATAATGGCGGTAGCGAGCTTCCACGGGTTGAAGAGGCCAGAACCAAACCTAAGGGAGCAGTCGGCAGATCGTGTTCCAAGGTGGTGGAATGTGGGGTGCGAAGTCATTGAAATCGAGGCATCAATGTATCGCATAGCTGACCAAAAAAAAAACTGCTTGAATCCAGACATTCAGACCTTGCGATCTCGGTAAATGGCGCTTGGAGATAATTGCGTTCATGGGGGAGGAGTGCCCATTGATTCGACTTAGTTGTAAACTACTGAAGATCTTTGACAAAGGTCCAAGCACAGTGACACCAACGTGAACGCTCATTGAGCTCTTCGTGGACATCACCCCGAGGGCTCATCGGCCGGAAGAAGGACCCACCGGCGCATAACACATCACGTACTGGTGTTCAAATAACAGGCAGAGGATTAAAAGGATGATACATTGAGAAATTTGCTCTATGTTGATATTATGTAACAAGACTTTTCGAAAGACGACGCCACCAGCTCCATCATGCAAGGTGGTCGGAGATGCTTGCAGCACTGCGACCAGCCAGAATGTTGACAAAAGCCACAGTAGTGTGACTGAAGTGATTTGGAGAAAATACCAGTCTATAATGTGAGAAAGCCATGCTGTTATACCCACCATGCGTATATAGCGACGAAGTGTACGTTCGGTGGGGTATCAGCTGCTTCGAAAAAACCCACAGCGTGGAGGTCGCTGTAATGGAAAGAAAAGGTTAAAGGGACCAGCTTTGCAACGCATTGTGAGTCGTCCTGTCACAGATGCTGTGAGGGAGCTCTACCAGCGAGAGTTGCGGATGGGATCACTGTTGCCTCCGGACCAGCCTTTGCCTTGTTAGCAATCGAGACTATTGTAGGAGGTAGAAGGATACGTACCACCACGACCGCCCCCACCGCGGCCTCCGCCACGGCCACGACCTCCTCCCCAGCGGCCGCCTCCGCCACCACCACCTCCATAGCGAGCCATCTCGTGCAGGCGCGGGTCAATCTGCTGCTTTGACTCGGTGAGGATCTGGACGAGATCGCGAGCCTGCTTGGAGTCTTGATGACCGTTAGTAAAGATCTGTTGAAAGTGAGGGACGGCTATACGTACTCTCAGTAGTGAAGAGGGTGATGGCAGTACCGTTGGCACCAGCACGACCGGTACGACCAATGCGATGAACGTAGTCCTCCGAGTTGTTCGGGTAGTCATAGTTCAGCACATGAGTAATGTTGCGGACATCTTGAAAAGAAAGGTTAGCATCAAATCAAAGGTATGATCAAAACGACGATCAAGGAATGATCGCGTGAAGCTGCAGTATGTTGCATGCTTTCGTCTGTGTGCGCTGACGACAATGGTCACGGCATCCAGTCCAGTGAAGAGGCTGTGTCAATCTCCTGGTCCTGAAACCCTTGATAGATACGGGGACTTGGGTAAGTCATAATATCTCAGCTTGCTTCAGTAGTACCGGAGTATTACCTGAAACAAGAAGTGACACGGAGCGAAGTACGAAGCCTTCGCTGCTGTGCCCAAGGATTCCTGGTAATCAGATGCGAGAAACACTGTAAGCCCTGGACGATGTCATGGAAGCGAAAAGAGCGAGCGCACAAGACGACCTAGCACAGCACAATGGCAGTTCACGCATAACAATACTTGGGGAGGGGGTTTGGGGAGTGGGCGGTGGGGGTCTGCAATCATACCAATACCACGCGACGCTACATCAGTAGCGACCATGATGGGGCTCTTGCCGGTCTTGAATTCGTTCAACACCCAGTCGCGCTCGTTCTGCTGCTTGTCACCGTGGATAGCTAATCGCTGTTAGCTTTGATGCTCTTCGCTGGGGTTGGAACGCCAAACTTACAGAGCGCTGGCCATCCGTCTTGGCGGAGGAATCGAGTGATCTCGTCAGCAACACGCTTGGTACCTGTGAAGACCAGAATCTTGTTATTCTTGTCGTCCATGATGGCCTCGAGATGCTTCGCCATCCTGTCGCGCTTCTCGAACTCGGACACGACTTCGACGATTTGCTGAATGCGATGATTGGCAGAGAGCTCCATGGAGCCAATGTTGACCTGGATGAAATCGTTCTGGTAATCGGAAGCAAGCTGACGGACTTCCTTGGGCCAGGTAGCCGACCACATGCAAGTCTGACGATCAGGACGAATCTGGCCGATGATCTTGCGGATTTGGGGCTCGAAACCCATGTCCAGCATGCGATCAGCTTCATCGAGGACTAGGTAAGTAACACGGCGCAGGTTAGTCTTGCCAGCCTCGAGCATGTCGATGAGGCGGCCAGGAGTAGCGATGGCCACCTCGACTCCGCGAGAGAGATCACGGATCTGTGGGCCTTTTGGCACACCACCGTAGACGCAGGTGTTTCGGATGCGCGAGGACTTTCCGAACTTGCTGATCTCTTGCTGAATCTGGACAGCCAGCTCACGGGTGGGAGCCAGGATGAGGACAATGGGACCATCGCCTGGAGCGAGGAGAGGCTGGGCGTTGATGTGGACGATAGCGGGAAGGCAGTAGGTGAGCGTCTTGCCGGAACCGGTCTCGGCAACGCCAACGACGTCGCGACCGGACAGAGCCATGGGCCAGCCTTGCGCCTGGATAGCTGTGGGCGCGTCGAAGCCTTGTGCCTTGACCTCGTTCATGACGTAGCTTGGGAAGCCGGCCTCGTCAAAGGTTGTGACGGGCTTGGGAATGTCCTTGCCCTGGACGGTCATCTGCTTCTCCTTGCGGTACGCGTCGACTTCGGCGGACGAGCGCGCGGTGACTGCGGGATCCTCCTTGTAGAAGGACTTCTCGAATTTGGGCATCGTGTCGAGATCTGTGAGATGGTTAGCCTGATTTCGTTCGTGTACTACTTGCTGGCACATACCCCAAGTCTGCGTCTTCAGGCCTTGGCCGAGCGCGGACATGCGATCGCCGCCATCACGACCACCGAAACCGCCGCCGCCGCTGTAGCCACCTCCTCCACCGCCGTAGCCGCCGCCGCCGCCTGAGTAGCCGTTGGAGCCGCCATAGCCGCCACCGCCACTGAGTTAAGTTAGCTGTCGTCCTATGTGGAGGGCGTGATGAGAAGGATGGGGGCTTCTACGTTATCGCAGCAAGTACGTGACCGCTTGCTTGACCTAGAGAGGCAAGCGAAGCAAGCGCGGTCGCGGGACTCAGTCTGCGCGCAGAAGGTGATGAGCAAAGGGAGAGCAAAGAAGGATTGGGGGCATCCAAGAACTACGCCACTGGTGCCTGTCCCGTGTGAGGGGAGATCGTCCTACCCGTACGATGTTTGTTGTTGGCCCGAGTAACTGTAATCGTTGTATGCTCCGCTTCCCGAGTTGCTGTTTTCGTACCCGTTGAAGCCACGGCCGCCGTCGCGACCGCCGCCGTATCCTCCTCCGTAGGACATGTTGTGCTGATTGGAGTGATGACCGGTGTCAAAACGTGAGTAACGGGATCTTAAAGAACGTATATGAAGATCTGCAGCTGCGGAGTCGTAGTAGATGCAGAAAAGCGACTGAAGTGTGTCCCGGAAAGTGCAGAAATGGAATGCACAGAAAGTCGGGCGTGGGTGTGAGGTGAGTGAGAAGGGGAGAAGCGACAGGAAAAGTCAGTGCCATTGCCTCACAGACCGCACTTGCCCAAAATTTGTTTGGCTTAGCTTGGCGGCCCCTGCGTTGCGGTCACGTGCGCTGCCGGCTGCCACTAATCTCCCCGTCCGGCACACAAGCACGACCGACGATGCACAGATCTCGGCATTCTGATGGATTGACTCTTCACATTGCGCTCTATTCCTGAGTTCATATAGGTTCACTCTTGTGAGTTTTCAATCCCATGTCCCAGAATCCTCGTTCCATCTGTAGCATTAAATTAGCTCCGGCGACCACAAACAACATCGGCGAGCAGCATGACTTACGTTTGTCGCATGTATGAAGATTTGCACAAGCTCCTCAACACGTGAGACTGATTGCTTCCCTGCGTGTTCCTCGATCAAGTCCGAGCCTCTCATCATTGCATCGACATACTCCTGCCCAATGTACTGTTCGATCCAGTCCCAGTACCTATTACCCTCCCTGACGGTCTTCGGGTCATCGTATAGGCGTTTTGCAATAATACCGTAGCCGATGAGGCAGGGTAGGAGTGCCACCTGAAGAGCGAGCCAGTCTTGCGACTGGCCGACGTCAAGGACGTAGCGTGTGTAGGCGGTGGTGGCTGCACTTCAGGTCAGGATTCAATTGTGAACGATGCCTGGCAGCACATACCTTGGTCCTCTTCTTGCTCAACGATGTCCGCTTCTGCAAGTCCATACTCCTTGCAGAAGTCGATGTGCAGCTTAATCTCTTCTTGTAGCGTGACAACTTGCTGCACTGATCGGCCAATGTCTTTCAGGTTGCTGGATTTATACGCCGACAATGCGTTCGCTCGGGCGAACTGCACAAGAAAGAGGTAGTCCTGGATCATGTAGTACCTGAAGTTCTCAACTGGCAGAGTGCCATCACCCATCCGCAACACGAACTCATGCTCGGTGTACTGTTTCCATGGCTGCTGAATATCCTCACGATCGAGCAAGTATGGGATAAATTTTCCTCTGCGCAAGTCAGCGGGTGCCAGCCCTTCCCCAAAAGAGTTCTTACGGTGTAAATGGCAAAGTGTACGTCGAGTGGAAGTGATTTATCGGACCACTGCCTTTCCCCAGACTTACGCTCGTTCTGATACCAGCCTCAACATACAGGTTTGCATTCTTCACTGCTTGGATCATGGTCATACCAGCCGCAAGATTACAGGCAATTGCAGCTTCCTCTCCGTCAGCACTCGATTCGTCGAGTTGTGTCGCAAGCCTGACCGAAGGGACTTACAAGCTAGCGAGCATCCAGTACCATGGGTGTTTTCGCTCTTGACATACTTGCTTTCCAGTAGATTCAGACCGCTCTCGCCCACCAGCACGTTCAGTATAACCTCTCTGTCACTCTCCTCTTTGCTTACAACCTTACCTTTCGTAAGCGGCAGATGACCACCTTTCAGCAGCACCCATTTTGGACCGAGACTCAGAAGACTATGCGCTATGGCCACGATATCATCGACGTTTTGAGGATCTTTCACACTGACACCTGCAGTCTTCAGTAGCAGTCTCGCTTCTGGCAGATTTGGCGTCAAGATCGTAGTCAACGGGAGTAGACTGCTGAGGAGGGTGGAGACAGCTTCTGGCGGAAGAAGTTGGGAGCCGGAGGTGGATACCATAACCTGTATTGCCATCAGCAAAGGCTGTACTCTAGACTTTGACTAAAGTGAATGCATTATGACGATGAGGGAACGCTTACGGGATCCACGACAGTTGTGGTGGCATCGTATCGTCGGAACGCGTCGGCTACTACTTCGATGGACTCTGTGGATGCTAGCATACCTACCACCTCTTAGCTTGGGAGATGCATCTCAATCGAAAGCGCATCAATACCAGTCTTGACGACGTCGACACCCATATCCTCGCAAACAACGTCGATTTGCTTTTTCAGAAAGGTAGGCGGAGTGTGATGGATATCATGGACGCCCAGGGTGTTTTGCGCAGTCAATGCAGTAGTAGCTGTCATGGCATAGCATCCATGGGCAGCAATGACTTTCTGGTCTGCTTCTAGTCCACTGTAACATTATTGTTAGCTGGCTAAACGTGAGGCCGACTAGTCGTATGCATGCGTACGCCCCACCCGAACTATCAGAACCAGCAATCACCAAAATGCGTTTTGTAGCCATCGTGTGTCTAGTAGCAAGATCGATAAAGAGTCATGTTCTTGACTGAGTGTGAAGAACCGTAGGTACCATTTCCAAGCCCCGCTATTCGGCACTAGGCGAAGCCAACGTCATCACAGCTTGTCAGCTCTTGACTGCATTACCATACTTCTAATTAGCCTCGCAGTACATACTCAACCCCTTAGACAACAGTCGGAGTCACCAACTTGCGTCGTGGATGGGGAGTAGCGCACGCTATGTCGAGCCACGTCTGGCAAACTCAACGTCTGTTGAACTCGTGTTCAACCTGGATAATCGCATCGCTTTAGTCCCCATAGGCTGTATATCCTTAACCCTTCATAGAATGCCAAGAGCAGATGTAATCGCAGCGCATCAGACTCGGAGTGTATGCGATAATCAGTCAGAGTCGCCCTCGAATTCCGATATGTTTGGGTCTGTGTTTCTCTTGTTAGTTTCCTGTTTGATGAACTAAGGTACCAATCGATACATACCTCTCAGAGCCATGTACTCCAGAGTACCATCTGTCTTCTCTACAAGACACTCCCTGATCATGGTCACACTATCTTCAGGCAACATGGTGTCCGGGTCCGCCATGTCTACCGATAGGCGTATGCCTGAATTGCCGGGTCCGAGATGGGAGACAAAGTCAAGGAGCCCATCGACCGTGAATTTGGAGATGCCCGAGAGGGTAACATTCCTCAGATTTGGCAGGCCTGCCACACCTTCCAGGACAACATCGTTGAGCTCCAGTCCGCTGACATAGAGGTCCTCAAGGGACTCCAGATTGCCAAGGATTGTCACGAGGTGTTCATCTCGCAAAACCTCTGGCAGCAGGAGCTTCAGATCCCGCAGCTGGTGCAGTTGCTTCAGTGAGTCAACTAGCGTATCTAGATCGTCGCGGAACATTCCATCGGTGTCGCCACTGAGCGAAAGGTATCGCAGAGATGATTGCTGGTGCACAAGAGCCTGATGGAACTTCTTGTGGTCTTTCAGGGTGTAATTGTCCATCTCCAGATGCGTGAGCTCGATATTGTGTTCCAGCATCACTGGAGTGGCGATCGCCGCTCCAGATTGGAAGTTTGGGAAGACCAGCTGCTGGAGGTTCTCGCACTTCTTCAGCCAAGTAACCATTTCGAGGAACACATCGTTCTGCGTTGCCTCCAGATCAACTTGACCTTGACTATCCTCAATCCGTAGATACTTGAGAGCTGTACAGCCTTGAAGCAAAGAAAGGTACGGTGCCGAGTCGGTCGATATACATATCTTCAGGTCTTCGAGTGACTGGCCGTGCTGGTTGAGTGCAAGGAAGGTCTCGGCCCCAGCTCGGATGTCGCTGATAGTGTCTTGATGTAGATGTACGAAGTCAGTGCTTGTCTCAGATCAGATACATTTCGTGCGGAGAAATTACGTACTGAGTTGTCGCAATGTGTTGGGTCGCAGAGCTCTAGGTACGAAGTCAGTTCCGTGCATTTACACGTTATGTGTAGGTAGACGTGCCCCAGAAATTTGGCGAACTTGTGATCGCTGCTCTCCGAGTTCCATGTATAGATCATGAGCGAGTTGAATTGCGGGCAATGTTCGTGAATAGAAGCATGCACCAGCTCATCCTCAAGTGGCATCCCGTCGTAGATCTCGATTGTCTGCAGGCGGGGAAGACGTGGAGTCCATTCGATTAACGCGCCTGATGTCACTGTACTCTATTAGTATGGCGAACGCACTCAGATAATGTCGACGTACATTCTCCGCTGATGAGTTCGAGCATGGGTGTATGCTGAGTAACAGCTGTCGGGTGTCAGCTTGGACCTGGTGCTTGAGCGGTGTCAATCTTCGGTACCTTCTCCAATGGCATCGATGATGGCGGTATTGATGAGCCTTGTGAGCTTCCTGCCTTTGATGGTCGTAACAGTCTCGGTCTTTTCAAACTGCTTTAGAGGGCCCGCAAAGAACTGCCTGCGATGCCGATTAGTTTGGGGTGACTTTTGCTGTGGAAGTGGTCACCAGACTTGAAGACTTTGTTCCTGAATTGATCCTCATCCAGCAGGTTGCCCAGATCACGAAAGTCAAGATTCCTGATGTAGCGACAGTATGGGAAGAGTGTGGCATCGAGTGCAGAAGCGATGATGGATCGCCATAGGATGGACCACCGCTGAATGGTTAGTAGCTTGGTGGCAGGCGGAAGACCATAGAGATCGTCACCGCCGCCACGAACCGAAGCTTGGTGGTGGTATCTATCGAGCGAGTCAGCGGCGTTGTGTACGAGATGATAATTTGGCAAGACATCTAATATACCGATAAAGTTGCGTCAGTGCAGGTACAGCGAGAGCCCGACTCGCACATGCGCAGTTGAAGAGCGTGTCAAACTGATCCTGGCTAGCCAGCTCCTCACAGAGGACATGCAGAATGTCGTCTGGCAAAGCTGGTTGCGCCATGCTGAAAGATGATTTTAGGTCAACACACAATTGATGATTTGGCTGTACACTTTTGCTGCACGTTCCCGAAGTGACGTCGACGCGTCGAGCGCGCTAGCGTGGCGTTCTTTCCGCATCCGTCCACAGAGCAACACAGCACCGACCTGCCACACCACTATGCAACGAAGCAAGCGATCCGAACATGGTGGTCCTAAACTTTATCCTCACGCCTGAGGCCGCATCGAAAATTCACGATGTGCTGGTATGTCTCGGCAAGTTCAGCGAGACGGTCGCGATTGAGGCGCGTCGCGATAGAGTAGGTGAATGCCGCACTGATACATGGCACCCTTTCTTATGTTTTTTTGCAGTTCACAATCACCAGTCTGAATTCATCCAAGTCCGCATATGCTGCTGTGGCGCTTGATGCCAAGCAGTTCTTCACCGAGTATGAGTGTGTACCGAGCCAAGGTGGACCGGACGGTCGGTTCACATGCAGTATGCTCACCAAGGCCTTACTCGTCGTCTTCAAGAGCCGTCTGTATGATCCCATCGGCCGAGATGGCGCCATCGAGCGTTGTGAGGTCAGTGTGCAGGAGCGTGAGAACGAGACTCAGTGTCGGTTCATCGTCAAGATGGTGTTGAACCAGGGCGTAATCAACACCTACAAGCTCACATACGAGGCGGTGGATGTCATGCACGCGCTTTTCGACCGCAATACTGCCAAAAATAGGTGGAAATTACCATCGGGCGCCGTGAAGGAGTACATCGATTACTTTGGCACCAAGACTGAAATGCTCGACATTTTCGCGGGTGAAGACGCACGATGCGTGTTCAAGAGTTACACCGAGAAAGTTTCGAACGGCAAAGAGATACTGAAGCATCCGCTCGTCACCGCCGTAGCAGTCAATACAAGCGACTTCGAACATTTTGACGTACAGCCTGGCCTACATATCATCATCAACGTGAAGGACTTCAAAGCCATCGTTATCCACGCAGATACCCTCAAAACCAGTCTGAACGCCCTCTATTCGCATCCATCACGGCCGCTTCAATTCTGCTATGGATCCGAAGGCATGTCCTGCCAGTTCACGCTCATGACGTCCGGTGACTACACCGCCACTCCACCCACCCCAACACCGGCCCCGCATGTGATGAGCAGCCGGCAAACCTCACGCGCAGCATCAAATTCCACGGAGCGCACTGATGCACGAGGTATGCGTTCCGATATGCCACCGCCCGCAGAGCCTGCATCTCGCCGCGACCGCTCAGGCCGTCTGCGCAATCCTGGTACGAGGCAGAGCTCATCTGTACAAGGTCAGAAGGGTCAGCAAGATACAGAGTCATTGTTTGTGCCAGACCCAGACGAGGAAGACGCAGCCTGGGCTCCTCTCGATTACGAGAAGGAAGAGACACTTGGCTGGGATGCCAGTGCGGATCACGACGCTGCGAACTTTCCCACGTTCCGAGACAGTGGGGGCGGGAGTGGAAGCGTGTCGAGGACGAGCACTCTGGATAACAACGATATTATCGAGCCGACGCAAAGGGTCTCACAGATCAAGGATTTGGGCTTGTGGTAGCTCAGTGGTGAGGATAGGCGCTCAAGATGCGGAGTCCAGAGTGCAGCGACATGGCCGCTCGCAATCAGTTATCAGAGATCCTTCAGTCTCTCGATCATTTCGTGGAAGCTATAGTAAGATTTTAGGACAACGCTCGTGGTCGATGATCCAGCAAGGCTACACTATTTACGTCTTACCTACAATCCAACATGTTCTACTTCTCAGATTGCTGTGCCTACATCACGACGAGATACGATCGGTGTCGTAGGAAACTACTGGGATACCTGAGCTAGGTTTGGCGGAACCTCCGAACACATACACGATGCTTCCAAACAAGCTACAAATCTGCAGACATTAGTCGCGTTCACGATCTGCATACATGTATGATGAGGGACAGTCGTGGCTATTGCATGCCGAATCAGTTGTGAATGCACTTGAATAGTAGGAATTGAATTGATCGAATTCCGATTGCAAGCTTGTGTCATCCGCTGAAGCCATCAACGACTCGATGCCAGCATGACCGGGAAACTTTCGGTCTTCTGTGCTCAAAGAAAATTGAGAGCCAATTACTGACACCGTACACAGTCGTGCTCCGCTCGTTCTGTGCGCTTTAGACTCGCCCTTCCCGCTTCTGACCCATCGACGTCATGTCGTTCTAAGTCAGGATAATCAAAGATCGTCGTCGTCGATGAGATTGTCCTCGTCGCTCTCCTGCTCCTCCTCCATCTCGTCGCCTCTCTCCTCAATCTGCAACAGCTTGACCAGAACATCTTTCCACAGCGCTCTGAGCTTCCGAATGTTTTTGCGGAATGCTGTCGAAATGGTTTCGTCTTTCAGGTAGGCAAAGTAATGCTGAGCGATGTAACCCGACACCCAGTCCCTTATAGGATCATCATCCAGTAGGCTGGGGCCAGACCTGTAGATGACTATAGCAAAGGTGAGGACATCGGCAAGCTCCCATTCGATATATTGCACCTTTTTCGCGATGTAATCTTGCATATCAGCTGCTCCCAACTTATCAGCGACATCCCAGGCAGCTACACACTGACAGATCGCTTCCTGATTTTGCTCTGGGTTCTCGGGGTAGTGTATTCCAAAGTCGTCGCGCGTCAAGTAGTCGGAAACGAAACGAAAGTCTTCACTTGAAATGCTCGTCAGCTTAGGATGGCGTAGTACCCAAGTGCCTTCATCGTCCATAGCGAAGTAGTTGATCGCAGCTCCAGCATTCCTGAAGTAGGGTCTATCCCACACATCTTTTTTCTGGAAGGTATGTATCACTTGATCAGGTCCGACTGGTATGTGTATGAAGGCCTTGCTTTGCTCTCTATTAATCATTAGCATGTGATACACAGAATGTGGCTGCCCAGGTGATATCTCACAGATCATCGTCCACGGTGTCGCTTGTGGGAGTAGCTGAGCTCTGGTTGAAACTACGCATGCACTCCAGAGCTGAACGGCCTTGGTATTTGGAGGACTGTTCTATTCTCTGGGGTGGTAGGCCAAGAGTCTCATGATCAGTAGCAGAGGAGTGTCTTCGTCGCTTTGGTGGGGAGTCTTCATCGTCGGATAGCGTTGTAGGTGATATCGATGAGTCTTCGCGGCAGCGAGCTGTGCGGCGCCGCTTTGGAGGATGGGTGGGTGTACGTATAGCGAGAGATGAAGATCGATCATACTCCTCTTTGCTGGTCCGTATAGCCTCCGATACCTGTTCGTCGATCTCCTCGTCGGTACCCGTGACTGCCTCGTCCACGTTTTCTGAATAGTTTGGGAGAGTACCAAATTGCTTCGCCACCTCGTTCTTCCAGTATTCTAGGCCAGCTTGGACCTCCTCTCGCATAAAGATTGCTTGTCGAAAAGCTTGTCGAACGTCTTCCGAATGCTCAGGCGAACAAGCGTTATCTAGAGTGGTCAAGGGGGACAGCTGTAAGGTCGTAGCCCATCGACTGTAAAGGTTATTACAAGGTGCGGACGTCATAGTGGAATACATACAACGTGCGGGCGGGCTCTCCATACAGAAGTACGAGAGTAACATACCCAGGCGGCCGATCTTGCTGGATTTCTTGCGGTGCATCCTCATCTAGGAACATCACAGCCGGCCAATGCTCCTCGCCGGAACGCACTCCTCTGTAGATTACGTAGGACCCTGGGTAAGACATGTGTGGTGGATGTGTGGTAGTATTGGAAGCGGACCTCAACACTCGCGTAAGAACGGAATATTCGCAGTATGTAAATGTGATATGGGAGGCACTAAATAAGCAGTGCTAAGGTAATTGAAGTCTGTCACCTCTGTTGCAAGAAGAGAGTACAGGTGTCTAAAAGGTGGGTTAATAAAGCTGCCGTTGAGTTGTATAGAGGAGCGGCACTTGGACTCGATCGTGTGCTTTGTACGTCTTGGATCGAATGCTGCAGTGAGTTAGTGAGCGTGTACAGGCGTAGAGCTTTGGTGGAGGTTGTGTTCGGAGGGGTGTTGATGTGCCGGGAGATTAAGAGAGAGAGAGAGAGAGAGAGAGAGAGAGAGAGAGAGAGAGAGAGAGAGAGAGAGAGAGAGAGAGAGAGAGAGTAGGAGACATGTTCTGCGAAAGAGGTGGTATTTTAGCTACGAGATAAAGCCGCAAGTGGGCCGCTCTGAGGTGAAGGTAGTCATGCTGTGATCTCAAGGCCGGGTGAGGGAGCACCACGAGGCGTGAAGCGACGCCGGTATCTGGATCCGGCATATGTTATCGTGTATAGACTCATAGGTATTTCACAGACCGGACCAGCGGTGATTTTGCTGTACGTGTTACAGAGAGGAACTGACGTGGTGAAACATTTATCGATAAGCACACCCAGCTTGTCGACGAATCGAAGGACATCTGGCATCAAATCACCAGAACACCACACGGCATCTTTCGCCGACATACGAGGAGCGCGTGTGTCTACGTCACGTAAACTGCAAACATATCTCACGAGCTTCGAACGCTCCGAACGACCGCTCCCGCGACTCACCGGCGCCCGAATCCCACCCACGCTCTCCAACCCACCACAACCGCAGCCATGCTCGGCCTCTCCGCCATGCAGCCACGGCAACTAGCCGCCCAAGTCCTCAACTTCGCGCTCGTCCTCTCGACCGCCTTCATGCTCTGGAAAGGCCTTTCAGTCGTCTCAGACTCGCCCTCGCCCATCGTGGTCGTACTTTCAGGGTCCATGGAGCCCGCATTTCAAAGAGGAGATCTACTGTTCCTGTGGAATCGGGGGATGGATACGCAAGTGGGCGAAATCGTGGTGTACAATGTCAAGGGAAAGGATATTCCGATCGTCCATCGCGTGGTCAGGAGATATGGCGGAGGGTGAGTCCAAGATCTCCACTCTAAGAAGAGCGCCTGGGGAACAAGTAGAGAAGATGGCATACTTGGGCTTCTTAATGGAGTCACATCATCATGTATTGGGACGTGTGCTAATCCTTCGCGCAGCAAAGCACCAGTCCGGCTCCTCACCAAGGGCGACAACAACCTCGCAGACGATACCGAGCTCTACGCGACCGGCCAGTCCTTCCTGAACCGCAGAGAAGACGTCATCGGCAGCGTCGTCGGCTTCATACCTTTTGTCGGCTACGTCACGATCCTACTGAGCGAACACCCGTGGCTGAAACAGGTCATGCTGGGGATGATGGGCCTGATGGTGGTGCTGCAACGAGAATGAGGCAGATTGAAGAACAAAATTATTGAAAGCTGTCGTTGGTCAAAGGCTGCCTTTTATACTAGATACCATAATTGATCTCGGGCACGTTGGAAATGTTCATTTCTGAAGCAATCAGTTGCTTTTCATCCTGATCATGCTTCGGCTAGGCTGCTTGGTCTGCGAAAGTGCCAATAATGACCGAAGACATTCAGCTCCAACTTTCCCGAAGTCTCACGCACACCCATGCCTCACGCCGTTGGTGCTCATCGCCAATCCCTTCCCGTTCTCTCACCACGCAAACAAAAAGGAAGGACCAAAAAGGAAATGAGGACATATACGTCTAGCGAGATTTGAACTCGCGTCCCCGCCTGAATCCTTGTTGGGAAGGCGGTATGCTAACCACTGCACTATAGACGTTTGGCATGTTGTTGTTGGTGTTGATAACAGTGGGAAGCATTGGTTGATATATGTACTGTAAGGATGACAATCCATTGAGATGAGAAACATGCTCGGGTGCCGTGATGGAGATCAGCGAGAGACGTTTGAGAAGGGTGTGTGCAGTTGCAGTTGCCATAGCGGTGAGTGCAGAGAAGTTAGATTTGGACAATCCGGGTCGACGAGATACACAGCCAAATGTCGGTCGGACAGGAACTGCTTGACCGCTGGATCCGTTACTAGCTTTGATATGAGGATCAACTTGTCGTCTCAATTGCGCAGCGTGATATCGTGGAGCACCACTGACATTTTTTAGGGATGCGAAATACACAGGACATATCGAAGGCTATACCAGGGTCACCAGTCACACAGACACCACCGCATCAGGAACATGGATAGTCGCAAAGCATTTTCATACCGCAATGAACTAGTGTACATGGGCTCTTGTCGTGAGCTCCGTGGTGTCGTCCGCGTCAAAGTCGAGGACGCCCAACACCATGAATTGAGTAAGCCATGTCCGCCGTGTTGACTGCGGCCGTATCGTATGAGAAGTTCAGACCTTCGCTAAGCCTGCTTTCGTGCGAATATCCCATTCCGATCCATTAAAAGCACATGTTGACATAGTAAAACTGATCCGCCGAAGAAGGTTCAAGCCGACAGCACGGCCATTTGAAGCTGGAGGAAGCTGGAGTGACCGCATCGAGATGATCGTCTACTCGGACTCCTCCTCCTCCTCGTCACCGGCCTTCTACAGTTAGTGAGGGGGTGATGAGACAACAGGGCAGGAGACTTACCTGGTAAGCAGCCTTCTCCTCCTCGTAACGCTTCTTATCGGTGGCAGCCTTGGCGTCGTACGGAGCGCGTTGCTTCTCGTTGAGTGCCTTCCACTTCTCACCAAGAACCTTGCCGACCTCACCTGGGCGTGGTCAGCAACGAGTAAGGCTCGACAGAGACAGGGCTCAAACTTACCGAACTTGATACCGGGGTTGTCCTCGCGGACCTTCTCGCGTTGCTCGTTGGCGAAGAACATGTAGGCGGACAGACCACGCTTGGGCGCGTTGGGGTCTGCAGAAATTAGTATGATACGTTTGATGACATGCACGTGATCAACTCACCCTTCTTCTTCTTGCCGCCCTCGGCCTTGGTGGCCTTGCCCTTGCCGCGGGTTACCTTTTCCTTAGGCATGTTGTCGGTATGTGGATCGGGCTTGGGATATGTTGTTAGCTTGGGTCGAGCTGGAATTGTTGCGGAAGTGAGAGAGGTGAGAGGCAGAATAGTGCGCGTATGAATCAAGGCAACGTGGTGTTGCTAGAGGAACGTGATGGTGGTGATGTGCAGTATGTAAGTGATAGGCGGTGCAGGAGCCGTGCTTTGCGCGGTGCAGTGACGCGCGCAATCGCAAAACACCAGGTCGCGACGCGTCAATGCGCGAATTTACGACGAGAGAAGCTGCGAGGACTTACGGAAGTTGCGGAAACTGAAAAAGATGAAGTGGTTGATGGAGGTCTGTTTTGCGGTCAGTATGCGTGTCGTAGCAGTCGATGGCGACGTGATTAACATGAATTGGAACGCGATGACGCCCAAAAGATGCAGAGATTGAGGGCAGTGACGACTTGGACGACCAAATTGAGGCGGGAAAAAGCGTACAAAAAGGTGTGGTGGTGTCGACTGTTTTTGTGCAGTGTTGCGATATTGGTGCTATGGAGTTGGGAGACAGAACTTACAGATTTGGGTGAGGATTTGTTACTGCGGATTTGGGTGAGAGGTTTTGGTGGGCGCGCCTGCTGCGAGAGACGGGCAACGGCAGGACCCCATAACAAGCGTGGCCGGATCACGTGTGCTACTAAGTAGCTTGTCTTGTTTTGCCCGCACCATCTCGGAGCAGGTGAGCCCCTCACTTTCTTGAGCCATGGCCGCTGCCCTTCCTTAACACCGCAGGCTCGACATATTGTACATACCCAGCATTGTCACCGCTGTCAACAAGGCCCATTACCGTCTTTGAAGAGCCTGTATGTCTTCGCGGTGCTGCTTTGCTGCTTGCTGCTCACCGCATCTTCGCACCTGTGCAGAGGGCGCATCACGGACGTCAGGCACTGCTCCCTTCATTCCAGTCTGACCTGTTTCAGATGGCTAGATTACACGCAGCAGACAGCGCTACATCATTCGTTGGCTATACACATGTCGGCTCTTTGACGTTATCTTGATATCGCGACTGGCTGGCTGGGTGATGTTTCCGTCGCCGGCTGCGCACCGCACTGCTTGAGGGGCGGGCCATCTTTCGATGTTCTTGATGGTGCCCGGTGCCAAAGCCCCAAGTCAGCCTATTGCGTACTCGCGCAGAACCTCTTTCGCTCGGGGGTTTCTTGTTCTCCCAGCGCCGAGCGACTTGTTGATTAGAGCGGTCAACGAAGCCGCATCCGGCGACGGAGCTGTGTCGCTGAATGTCCAGAGCAAATATGGTAGAGAGTACAGAGAGTACATGTCTGCAACAGAGTGAATTTAAGCACGCGATGAATGCTCAAGCCTGTAACCGATACATGCAGGGCGCAGGGCAGACTTGATAATACAAATGCCGCGAGGAACTATGTAGTATGCAGCTGCTCCTGATGCGCTCACGGCACGACAGACGGGCAGATGTGACCGGCAACCTTCCATGACGCTCAGACGCATAGCGACAACCTTCTGGCACTGGTTTCGCTTCATTGAACAACAGATCACTTTGTCACTTTTACAGTATAAAGTAAGACAGTCGTTGGATGTCCAGGACCTCGAATACGCAGACAGCACACAGAGTCGGGATTACAAATGCGCCGACAGCTTCCCATCGCTCTAGCAACCCTTGCGGTCAACAACGATGCAAGCCCCGTCACACCCCTTGCTTCGCGATCAGCATGACAGATAGTTCAACAGTAGCTGCGATAGGGTATGGAGCTGCTGGTCTTCAATGCAACAGTCACAATATGTGCCCGGCCTCAGGCTTCACCGCCAGGATCTGAGCTGAGTTTTACTGCGTCTTACAAGCTACGAGCGCAGAAGACTAGAAGGACAGCCGTCTGTTGCGAACGGTAGTCCTGAATGTACTTGCAGTTGTTTTGCGCGATGATTGCTCGAAGCTTCCACGCCATATGGTTTTTACTCGTAGCTAGCAACACAGCACGCAGTATATGACAACACGCATGGACTGCACAGGTCATTGAAAGCAATAGGGTTTTGTGAGCTTTTGCCTTTTCTGTGTTCTTCGTCGGAGAACAACTATAAACATTGTTCCATCTTAATGACCGCGGGCAACGTCAGCCACAACACCAGCGAACCCGAATTGTACGTGTAGGCATCGGTGTTGCGACACGTTTCTGGGCGCCAGTCCCTCGATGTACTCTCCAGGCAACTGCTCTCACTTAGGGTCGCATGAGCCTATGCCTGCTAGGAGGCTGCTTGAGGGGTATCACTTCTGTCGAGCTTGGAAATCAACTTTCCGGTCCTCTGTGAGTTTCACTTACAGAATCCGTCGTCCATGATCCATGACCATGTTCTGTCACCAATCTTCCTCGTCGTCCATCACAAGTTCGGTCAGGTCCTTATCCGCCGCCCAATTGATTCCACTGCCAACAATCATTGCCGAGAGAATGCCCTTCAAAGTCTTCATCTTCCGTCTCGAGTCTTTGAGCTCTCTTCCAACCGCGCTGACTTGATCGCGCAAACGAGGATCCTCAATGTCTTTCGCAGTCTGAGACTTCATCTTTTCAGCCAAGTCCAACATCTCCTTTGATCGTTGGCGGTTTTGCTGGTTTGCGACCATATTCGCTTGCGTCGCTATAGTGATTGCTCGCTGGGTAGATTTGAGCTTGGATGCTAATGAACTGTGCACCATCGAAATAGTATCATTTTCCGTTATCGAGGGTAGGATGCGCCTACTTCGTCAGCGGAGCACCATGCACAACAGGTTGAGGCGAGAATTTACTTTTCAGCATAATCAGTGCGGTCGCCTCCATGGACGGCCTTTAGCACAGGATCCATTACCAACACGTTGTGCACTATCCTGTTGCGTATCTCATACTCTGCCTTGGCCTCCATCGCCTCGCGTTGGGCTATGATCAGCTGCTCTTGAACTTCGTCATCTGAAAGCTCTGGGACACCCGACACGTGGGCTACAGACACTTTAGTACACCCATGTGAGCACAATAGCCTGTGTCCGTACCTGGTTGGTGTGCCTGCAGTAGCGTTTGCTGCAATTCAAGCTCCCGCAACTGATCGTAGAGATGCAGGGCTAGCTTCTCGGTCTCTGAGAACGCGAACGCGTCGCTGTGGTTTGTTTGCAGTAAGTCGTGGTAACTGTTGAGATCTTGCGCCTTTGCTGTCACGTCGACCATCTCAACGTCGCCATTGTTCGCCATGATGATTTCAGGTTTGATCAAACGAGGCGGTCGCGCGACTACTGGGCTACTACGCGGCTGCGTGACCGTTCATGATGATGCACTTTCGCGGGCGGACTCGTGCGGCAGATCCCTGCACATGGCGTCTTGGCAGGTCTCTGTACCTATCACTCGCGCCTCAATGACATCCCTCACAAATCTCACACCAGAGTCGCAACAATTCAGCAAGCAGCGGGAGGGCCAGTCCGGATGTCGCTACAGATCGCTGTAGCTCATACGGGCCAGCGCCTCGATGCTGACCCTGTAGCCTTCAGCTCCGTCGATGCGCTGAAGCACTGGATCTCACGAGCCTCTGAGATAGCACCGGAGTCACAGATATTACTGACGCCCGGAGGCAAACATGTAAAGTTACAGGCGCTGCTTACAGAAGTATGGAAACCTCACGTACACACCACCGCATCAGCTAATAACCATGACTTGTAGAAAGAGATCTTTGTCTATAGCCGTGAACTCTCCAACAACCCACAGGCTGCCATATCGTCCACGCCCATACCAGATGCCTTCACCCCAGATGACCCACCAAACACGCTTTCAAACAACACAGACCTGCGAGCATGGCAAACGTTATTTCAAGCCCGCCGCGACTGGGCCTTCAACGTCCTCGAGAAGTCGCACTCCATGTCCCGCGTCGCCTCCAAGTACTTTGCCGAACAAGCTACAATAGCAAAGGGCACACAAGTTGCGGTCGGGAATCACGATTCGCATATTCGAAACTTGGAGCAAAAGTACCATGAAGCAAAGAAGTGGTTCGATGGGGTTGAGAAGGAAGCGGCAGATAACTTGCGATGCCTAGATTCTGACTTCGGTCAGCTGGGCGCGATACCAGCCAAAGTTGACTTCGTGCGTTTTCTGGCAGAGGATTTGCGTTCTCCTCAGGCATTACAGAATACTCGCAAGACTGGAACCAATCGGACGGCGTCGCTGCAGGAGTTCCTCGATGTTGAGGCCGTGAAGAAGGCAACAGGCACCAGCAAGCGCGTGCGGGAGTCCTTCGCTAAGCGCATGGCAGAGACGAATGCGCAGCTGGAGAAGATCAGCGGTGACTATAACGAGCTCCTTGGTGCAGTTGGCCAAAGCCAAAGTCGGTCGCTCGTAGACGACTCCGAAGAACCGGGGCGCCTATATGTCGAAATCGATCAGGTCGCAAAGAAAGTCCAAACGGATCTGGAACACGTCATGGATCTCGAACCGAGCTCAAAGTCAGTAGCTCAGGTATCAAAAATGGCCCTTTTGCATACTCGAAACTTTCTTCCTGCCATCAAGGAGTACAGTGTGGAGATGAGTGATCTGCTGAGAAGGTCCATAGAGCAGAAGAATTCTGCAATCAGGAATGCCGTGGAGAGCATGCAAGGCATCGCCAACATCGAGGCCGTCATGACAAGCCTCAACAGCGAACTTGATTCGGTCAGCATACCACAAGAAGGAATAACGGCATTTGAGCTCATATCGCTTGTTGGGCGACTTCCTTACATCTACGGCACCTTGCTTGTTGAGGCCGTACGGAGACGCGAATGGACTGATCGATTGCAGAAAGATACATCTTCCCTGGCCGAAGAAATGGCAACGTTTCAAGAAGAGGAAGAGCGACGACGGAAAAAGTGGCTAAAGCCTATTGCAGAAGTTGTCAATCTGGAGGCAGTACAGGGCGGCATCGTTGGGTTCGAGATGAACGTCCAGCCCGAGAGGAGCATATGGCCAGCAGTGAGCCGTGAAGATCTACAGGATTATCACCAGATACTGCAAGGACTAGACGGACAGAACTCGGACGCCGAAGCACTGAGCCAAGCCATCAAAGATCTGGATCGACCCACAAAACAGCAGGTCAAACGTGCGAAGAATTTCAAGATGGGCAGCGTACATGAGCCAGCTTTTGGAAAGGGTTCTACACTCATGCTCCGAGGCGATGACGAGATGCGGGTGCTCAAAGAAGTTAACTTCAAGCTTGAGGATGAACTGAGAGGATTCAAAAGCCGCGTTCGACGCCTCGAAGATCTTTTGCATCGCCAAAATAATTCTAGCAGGCTCTCAATAGGCGGGCCACCACCATCGTTCGTTGTCCCAGGACCTGGCGAACCCTACATGCCAACAATGGACGTGGCATCACCAAAGTCGTTCGAGGAGCATTCGCGAAGATCTTCGATCTCATCGAGACGCTTCTCATCAAATCAAGGCCAAGAAGACAAACGCCGTGTAGTCCGCCTCGAGCAAGAGCTCGCAGCTGAGAAAGAGGCCCGTGGGAGGCTTGAGAAAGAAGCTCAGCAACGGAGAGATGACGATGCGGAATCACAGCTGAGGTTCGAAGAGGCCATGTCGACCAAGAACAACATCATGCAGAACATGAAGGCCCAACAGCAGGAATTCGCCGATGAACGAAGGTCGCTCGAAAAGGAGATACAGGCTCAAAAGGCTAAGATCGAGGAAGCTGAAGACGAGCTTGATCGTGTGCTTGGCAGTCGAGACAATGAACGGAGTGGTGTCGATGTGCGAGTTCAAGAGCTTGTGAACGAACTAGAAAGGACACGTGAGGAGGCGGCCGAACACAGCAAAGACGCAAATGTGCAGATTGCTTCATTGCAGAACGAGCTCGAAGACGACCAAAAGAATCGTGCTCAACACCTTACGTCTCTCGCAGCAACCTTCACCTATCTATCTCCGGACGCAAACGCGCCAAAGGATCTACCGCAGCTTGTAGGGCAGCTCGAGGACCTCGCTGCTCGCATGTTGGATCATCAGCAAGGACTCGAACAAGCAATTGCAATTGCGAGGTCCGAAAATGACAACATCCGTGCACAAGCAGGGGAGCAAGAGAGTAAGCTCAAGTCGCAGCTCAACCAGAACGAGAAAGATCTTGCAACTACACGAGAGCAACTGGACGCAGAGAGAGCCAAATTTGATTCAATCACTGGAGAGCTTGAAGACGCGCAAGGACAGCTACACGACTTGCGCGCGAAGTTTGCGGAAGGTGAGACTGGATCCGAGACCCTCCGAAAACGAGTCGAGGAAGAGGAGGCCAAGGTTGGTGAGCTCAAGACCGAGTTAGCCGAGAAGAATTCCCACATCTACAGTCTCGACATTGAGCTCGTGCGTCTCGAGAAGAAAGTGCTCAAGCACGAGGAATTCGACTCGTCCAGAACAAGCCAACGCCTCATCCGTGCCAGAGAGCTAAGTCAACGTCTATACACGCAGCACGAGCGCCTTGTGCGTCTACTCGAGGCACTGGGCTTTATCATCACCAGTGAGAACGACCAAATGGTACTGCAGCGTGCTTCGAGGCTCGGGAACAGTACCATGATGTCGGACACGAACGGCGGTCTAAGCCGAAGCACAACAACATCGCCTACACCCCTCAAGCGCTTCTTAGATGACGTTGGCGATCTTTCCTTCCTGCAATGGACAGAGTCGGCCACGCCTGAGGAAGAAGATCAGCGTTATCAAGACCTTATCGCGAAGCTCGACATGTTCGATCTGGAGACCTTCAGCGATGCGGTTGCGAAACGCATGCGAGATATGGAGCATACCGCGCGCAAGTGGCAGAAAGAAGCTCGCGCATATCGAGACAAGGCGCATCGCTTTCAGGGTGATGCTCAGGAGAAGATCGCATATCGCTCGTTCAAGGAAGGCGATCTTGCTCTCTTTTTACCGACACGCAACAATGCGCATCGTCCGTGGGCTGCATTTAACGTCGGCGCGCCGCATTTTTTCCTTCGAGAACAAGACTCGCATCGATTGCAAGGCAAGGAGTGGCTTGTAGCACGCATCTCGAAAGTGGAAGAGCGTATGGTGGATCTCTCCAAGACGCTTGAAGGCGGTCCACGAGCATCACTTGATGGCCGCTCGATTGCGTCCAGCAATGCCCTGTCTTTCGAAGACGACAATCCCTTCGAGCTTTCCGACGGCCTACGTTGGTACCTGCTCGATGCCACCGAGGAGAAGCCCATGGCTCCAGGCACACCTGGCATCAAAGGCGCAGTCACCGTGAAAAGCAGCCTCGAAACCGGCCAGGGCCAGATGCAAAAGGCGATGAAGAAGTCCTCCATAGACCCGGCCACGCAGCTCGGCAAGTCGCTTGACAGCCGCCGCAGTAGTGGCAATAGCCGCAAGAGTGTGCCTGTCGTTGGGGGTCGACCTTCAGCTGAAGCTCTATCGCCTGCCGAGAACGCAGACTCAAACCCCAGCTCGAACGCAGCAACGCGAGGCGCGAGTCCAGCAGGCGCTCACGGGCCTAGCCATCTTAGGGAGACGGAGACGAGCGGCAACGGCGTGGAACGGGTCGTGGAGGACCAAGACGGCATGAACGTACGCAAGGATTTGCTTTGGGGACCTTGATCATGTAATCTAGGCTCCCCGACTCCCATTGACATTATTGCTAACGTCGTACAGTCTCCAGCCAGACGTCCACGTCCGGATCCTCCAAGTCGTCTGCACACCCCGCAAAAGCCGTTAATGCCCGGTTCCTCACACTTCGGAAGCGGCAGCGTACTACGGTTACCTGACGCTTCACCCATGAAAAACAGGACTCAGAGCGACGCAAGCCCGAGGAAACAGTTACCAGCGCAAAGGAAGGGGACCATATGGGACAGCTTCTTTCAATACGATATCTCTTATCAGGGCGGGAAGGCCAAGAAGTGATTTTACTTTTTCTTTGGGATATCGTTACGCATAGCATCTGGCGTTGATGGGATATACCACGGCGTTTTTCAGGGACACCCAGGAGAGTAGATGATGGTCATTGTCGTTTTCGATCGATAAATGTTGAAAGAATACAGCATTACACAAAACACTTCCGCTCTCCTCTGCCTTGCAATTTGTTTCTTGGTCAGGAACACAGATGACTTTGTTGTGTGCTGTAGCGATCGCCATTTCGATAAATTGGCATTCCACACCCTCGGATTTGCGCAACATTGTTCTGAATCAAGCACTAACAAGCTCTTCGACCAAAGCTTGATTGACACGCTTGTCATACTGGACAGTGCTTGTTCTGCGTTCTTGTGCTCGTCTGTGCATTCTGTCACACACCGATGAAGTGCTTGTGCACAGAGTCCAGGCGGCGGACCGTCGAGCCGCGTCACAATTGTAGAACGATGGAACTCTACTTGAATAAGGAAGGAGATGCGATGATGTACAGGCGTCGAAATACACCGGTGTACAGTGAGTCGAGTCGTGTCTGAGTTTAGCGCTTGGAAACCGAAGCGTAGAGTTCGCCATCCATCTCGCAATTTCGTCTTCTCTTCGCGTACTTTCTAAACGTGCATCAGAATCACAGTGCGGCACTTTCAAATTCGCGCGGAAGTGCAAATCCGTACCACGCGACAGTCATTTTGCATCACTCAGACCTGGCATGCGGAACTTCCCTAGTCTCCCGAGCTCATGGATCTGCTCTATCACTCGCCCCAAAGATCGTCGTCGTCATCCAGGACACATTTCTCGTTGTTTCATGCCACCTTCGTGAGAGCTAACAGACAAAAACACATGACGCATACTGGGTGCACGAGTTCCGCGAGCATGGTCGCAGATATTGCATTCCACGCACGACAACACGCGTGTAATCAAAGGCACTACCGAAACGATCATGAGTAACGCACAAGCTCGCTGATCAAGGCTGGGTAAGGCTTGTTGCGACGTCTATCTGTGAGGTGGTGTAGATGTTGCCTGATGGTGTTGGGGGTGGTGAAGAAAATCTAGCGAAACTGTGACAGCACGCAAAGTCTAGCGGGATCATAAGCTTCGATGCGGCAACTTCTTACCTAAGAATCCATCTAGATGACTTCAAGTGTGGCTGTGCAGGTTGGCGTTGCCGAGAGGCATCCGAGATCGAGGTGAAGAGCTCCATACGTGACACGTATCGTGCTATTCTTCTACTGTTCCGGAGTACACGGCATTTGGGCGGAGCGGAAACGTATGCCTGCATAGCTTGGCAGATGTGTAGAAATCTAGTGTGCTGCATATAAGCGGATCTCTTCTCCGGCTGAAGTCGAGTGGCGCTGTCAGTTGAGCATCACAAGCAAAGGCAATCTGGAAGAGACGGAAGAATTGAGGGACTCAAAGCAGAACTTGCAAGCGTGTCCATTTTCAACATAGCTAATACATGCAGGAGACACAAATGCACACCAGCGCAGGAGGTCCAAGTCAAGAAACATCCTGGTTCGTAAGAATAATCGTAGCACACCTGTGCTTTTGCACCTGATTCAAGCAAAATGCCTGGTTACTGCCCAACGCCAACGCCCGCACCCGCAGCCGCGGTCGTGCCAAGCATACATGAATAAGGTCGCCCATCGAATTTTCCATGTCTTTTCCGTAGAACGCCGAATGAGTGCCGGCAACGGCCTCGGTTAAGCAGAAAGCGCACTGCATCGCGTGTGACTCCTGCTGCAGCGCAATATGAGATGGGTATCTAGAAGCAGAGAAGAGATTTCCTGAGTGGAGCGCACTAGACGACTGTGTAATGGTACACAGTGTAGAAATGAAGTGAGTCGAGTTGTGGCGTGTGTGTGGCTGCGCTCGTGATCAGAGTCGGTCCGCGGGAAGACCTCATGTCGGTGGGTAGCGGAGGTAGCGGAGCTTAGTGTGCCAACGTTCTAGACTATCGACCCGCAATACGCTAGGTATCCGAACGACGCAAGCTGAGTCGAGTGGAGTGGGCTGTGCAACGTCTGAAAATGACGAGGCCAAGAACTTTTCCGATACCTTGGGTACGGCTTTCATCTAAAGATGCCAGAGAACTTCTTGGTCCGTCGGCGCACACGCGACATCACGTCGACCTTGTAAGGCTCGACGGACATCGATGCATGTCGTACGCTATTGCGGTCTGCACTCGATGTGTCGCTGGGACTTGCAGCGCTGGCGTCTTCGTCGTCGGCCTCAGACCGTGCTGTTGGGTAGGGAGACACTGGAGAGTCGGTCGATGGGAAGAAGTAGGCGTCCAGACGGGAGTTCATGGCGCGGTTCTTCTCGGATGCAGCTGTAACCAGACTGCTCTTGCTGCCAACGCTTGTCGCAGAGTCAGACCGGGTGACCTCATCAAGACGAATGTCGCGACGGGCTGCGTTGAGTGATGTGGAGTGGGCGCGTGCAAGAGCAGACAAGGACCCGACCGGAGGTGCTGGGCCATCGCCGATGAGCCTGTACTCGAATTCGGAAACGTGGCCCTGGCAGTATGGACAGTAATCAACCTTGACTTCCCACCCTGAGATGCCCAGCTTCTTGCCACAGGTGGATAGGTTGCTGGAAGGGCTGCAGGGACGGACGAGATGGTACCAGCGATGCTGGCATGGAAGATTCGTTACGCAGAGTTCGGCGACACACATGGTGGCGATGTGTTCAGGTGAGGTCGAAATAGCTTCGTTTGCGTGGTCTCGTGCCTTGGAGCAACGTTTTGTTGGTAGGCGACGACGTGGTGGAAGACGTTGTGAAGATACCTAGGGCTCCTGACGGACCAACTTGTTAGGGAGGCGTGCCACTGTTTAAGGCACTTGTGGTTCTGCAGGGTTGTTGCTGTCACGAGACAAAGACGGGTGGCGATCTGGGGTAGACGCTAGTCTAGTCGCAAATGTAAGTCTTGGAGGCGGTTGTGGTTGAGTCCAGCGGAAGTGTTGGTGGTGATGAGTGCGATGGCGATTATTTCCAAGAGTGGGTGGAGGGTAGGTATAAATGTAATATGGAGATAGGCCTTTGCGATGGTACTTTGTGCCAAGGTGTGAATGCTGATAGGCCGGGATTCTGGGATCGCCCTTGCCTCGTTTGCGGGGAAAGTGTATGTGGCGTGAGTGACTTTGGAATTGTAACGGAGGACCGACGACAAGCGTAATAGTACGCTGTTAAAGTGCTGCGCCGAGTGACGGAAGCCGGTGGAAGGACGTCGATTGGCGAGGGAGGCTTGCGGGTTGGTGAATGTTGGCTTACCGAATCTGATGGACAGGCAGCAGTATTTGAGTCAACACTGATCAACGCTGACGACAACAGGGAGGTGTTGCGGATTGATGCAGAGTGATGGTGAGGTCAGCCTTATCTATCTGCTGGTTTGTGTGTCCGAGGGCGCATTCTTATTTAATAAACCGCAGCGCTGGGGGGCTAGCTTGTGACAAGGGACGCTGGTGGAGAAAACTAGAGCTGCGACCACCGCCCAGGAGACACACACTGCACTTCTTCCCAACGCAGCCTAGACACACAACTCCTTCTTCATCACCCCGTCGCGGCGCCGGGACGGCCACGCGGAGTCGACGCTAACAGCAGCGCCAAAGGTTGTGACCAAGCCCTTTGAGCAGATCCATGCCAGCACGTTGGAAATGTCGACCAAAGTCATTGTCAACGTCTCACCGCTCCCAGACAACTGTGTGCTCCGTTCGCAATTCGGCGCCGTTGCAAAGATTCAGGTAGAGGATACCTGCCCAACGTGGGCACCACCATTGGCACACACCCGCCTGTACCTTGCCATATCGACGCCGCGTCAAGTGCTTTTTATGCAGCCCCTGTGCAACAATCAAAGGGTATTTCTGACACATGGCGCTCTGACAAACATCGACGACCAGGGTCGGACTCGCAGTTCTGCCAAAGGACTCACGCCGTTTGGGCACGGCAAGTCACAAGTGACGTTAGCGATGATCAACATCACCAGCGTTCGACGCTTCGCTGTGATAAAAATCACTCAAAGTCGCCAGACTGCGCCTCTGCGTGGTTTCTTTCGAAAGAGGGGAAGATCTGGGGCTCTGGCGATACCAAAACCCTTTCAATCTCGCAGCATCGGGATTAACCAGGACGTTGTGCTCTGAATCCAAAACGTTCAGGCCTCCAAGAAACGTCAATTTGCTTTTGCCCTGTCTGTCGGATAACAACGTGGTCAATATGAAATGCAGAATATCCACCTCGGTAGCGAGCGGATAGGTTGAGGAATCCCAGGTTGAGACCCGCGGACGAGGTTTGCTGATCACTTTACCTGGCTGGAATAGCCGGAAACGACAGCATGCCCAGATTCTCAGTGAGGTCATGTCTCGTGGTTCAAAAGTACCTCACCACCAAGTATTAATCACGAGACCGCGGTCACGATGATCTTCACAGACGATCTGTCGGCAGCGCCAATTTGCATTCTGCAGTCTGCAGACTCACTGCAGACACTCATCGTGACCTTCCCCTGAGCGTACTCCCGATGTCCGTCTCACGAACCTACCTGACAGAACAAGCAAGATTCCCGGTACAGTGCTTATCTGATCTCGCCGCGACACGGACGAGGACGGCCGGTCATCTGCTCGAAGCAGCGTTTCTCTCGCTCTACATCTGCGGCTACACATGCAGCTGTTGTACCGTAAGACATGTCCTATCATGGGTTACATGCTGCATCCATGCGGAGACTGGCAGTGGCACGCCGGCGATAGGCCGCCCATAAGATAACCTCCCGTACCCACCGTTACACATGCGTCGATCACATCTACCACATGTCTTAAACAACAGACCTTCTCCGTACGGACGCGCAGACTTTTCCCTCTTTCAAATCTATCCAGACACAAAAGCGACATAAAATGACAAAACATCAGATTACTCGTGCAATCCATGGATACCCGGCGTACCCTGGTCATACAATCAGCACAGCCTCAACGCCCACATGCGCCAATTCGTCTCGCGTTGCACCTATTCGTTCCGCCGGCTTCAGCCCTCTTGGCAGCCAAGCCCTTGGCGACGAGCTTCACAAAGCAAACCCCGCTTCGACAATCGGCGTTAATGACCCCTTCGCATCGTCCTGCCTAACTGGAGGCCATCAGCCACCTGTCTACGTGCCCTTTCACGCCGACCAACAGCGCACGAGAAACAAGCAGCGGGCCAAGTAACTCTCCGTCACGGGAGGCATAGAGTCTGTTCCCTCGAGGTGAGCGCCTGCCCAGGCCCGGTGTAACTTCTCCAAGACCCGGCAAGACAATTGTAGTCCCGAATGCGTGGTTTCGACACCTCCAATGACTCATTTTGGGTTCAGCGGTGCCGGCGATCCTGGGCTAGGGGGCCCAGGACCACGGTGTACTGGAGCCAGCGGTGCTATCGTATGCCATGCGATTGATATCGCGGTACGACAGGTGACCAGACGAATCGTCACTTTTACGATGTGCCAACGTGTGATCTGTGGCTGTATTTGCGGAGTTTGGCGCTTACAAGATCGATACGCCATGCGATCGGAAGTTTTGGCTGACCTGAGGTAAGCTCCGAACTTGACTCGGTGAAGAACACAGATTACCTAGTTTGTCTGGTGGCTTCACTCGATGCCGACTGCCAGGCCTTACAAATCTCTATCTATTGGTGCTGTCAGCCTCCGGACAGCGACTCATGAGTGGAACTGAGGCTTTGTATCACTCCAGCATCCTCAATCAGACTGTAGGTTTCTCATATTCAGCACACCCCTGGCCCATAGTTCCCACTTGATTCTCAATCGTCACACTCCCCTCACGCTGTCATGCACTCCGCACTCTCTCCGTTACGCAAACAGCAACAGGAGGACTTGGTATGCCCTTGGCTCCTACGTGGCATACAAAGCGGCAATCACGGGACCAAGACCTCTTGGTATCTCCTTTGCGACCCAAGCAGTCGGAGTCGAGTCACGGTTTCCTTTTTGCAGTGAGTGAGCTTACGCGGACATCGATGCCACTTCTCTTTGGTACCTACCTCTGCCGCAGCTCGCTTATCGGTACTTTCCACGCAGAGTACGAAACATACCGAGTATGTGTGCTAGGGCATCGTCTATAATCTTGGGGACTTTACACAACAGTGGTACCAAATCTTGATGTGAAGGTCTAGACTCTTCGGCTTGGACAGCACGTTGGAAGGACCTCGTGGCTCGGAAGTAACGGCACCAGCGTGTTCGGCAGTCTTCTGTCGTGCTGCTGCGGGCACAGGCTGGGGACGGGTTCACGTGAAATATTTCGAGATGGCTCTACTTGCTGACGAGCCTTTTAGTAGGATCAGGTCGTGGATTTTGGCAAGTTGATCCAACACCCAGCATGCTGAGAGGGAACAAGTTGAGAGACGAGAGCAGTTCTGCCTCTAGTCAGTCAACAAGCAAGAATTGCAACAGTTAGAGACCCACTACACACAACAAGTAAGATGTACGTTCCCTCTAATTCCCACTTACTACCTTGCGCTTCCTTCCAACTCCATTACATACGCCAATCAAGCGTAGACATCACTTTCCCACTCATCGTCCTCCTCACTTGGTCTCTACCAACACGTTCTGCTCAACACCAAGAGGTGCTGAGCATACAGTTTGTGTGAAGAGACAAGTAGAGTAGAGACTGTGACGATAAAGAAAGAACGTGTAATCGCGAGGAATGTCGGGCGAATACGCTACTGGGCGTAAAAAGGCAGAGCCGTGGAACGTATCTGTCACAACGTGGCAGCATGCGCATGAAGATGAGCTGGAAGGACGTTCGCTAACAAGAGAAGGTATTGGGACCGGCTGTTTACAAGCACGAAGTTGCGGGGAGCTTGATAGAGGGGGGGGGATGTGTGTAAAGGGCTGAGAATGCGAAGCAAAAGAGCAGGTACAGCACACGCTGATGGAAGCGCGATAACGCATTCTTATTTACCCTTGATGGTTTTGCTCGGAGCCGTTGAGAATATTCTATATCAAACACCTGTCTCTTTTGTACACTTTCGTCACCAGCTTCTACTTAATCAACCTCAACACCTTGACCAAATCCGCCGTGACACCCATAGCCGTAACATCCCCACCCGCGCCCGCGCCCTGCACGATCAGCGGATTATCCCCATATCGCTTCGTGTAGAACGCAATGATGTTGTCGCTCCCCTTGAGCGCCGCTATCGGATGGCTCTTGTCGAACTTCTCCAGCCCAACCTTAACCTTATTGCCCGGCACATCCACACTGCCCACAAACCGTATGACCTTGCCCTCCTTCTCCGCCTCGCTCTTCAACTTGTCCATCTCGCCGTCAAACTCGGGTAAGCGCTGCAGAAACTCGTCGCCGGAGGAGCACGACTCGAGTTCTTTGGGTATGAGCGATTGTACGGGAAAGGACGTGGGTGATTCGACTTTCAGGCCGGCGAGGCGCGCGAGGATGGTGAGTTTGCGCGCGACGTCCAGGCCGTTGAGATCGTCGCGTGCGTCGGGCTCGGTGTATCCCTTGTCCTTTGCGCCCTGGACTTCTGCCGAGAACTTGCCGCCGCCGCCGCTCGTGGGCTGGAAGGAGTTGAAGAGGTAGGACATTGTGCCGCTGAAGACGCCCTCGATCTTCTGCACCTCGTCGCCCGTCTCGACGAGGTCTTTGAGCGTGGAGATGACGGGCAAGCCGGCGCCGACGGACGACTCGTGGAAGATGTAGCCGCCGGTGCCGGTGCCGTTGGAGGCGGCGCTGAAGATGTTGGTCCAGAGGTCGTAGCTGCCCGAGAAGGCTTTCTTGTTGGGAGTCACGATGCTGATGCCTTTTTGGAGGAAGGTGGGATATCTATCGGCGACGTCTTGGTTGCTTGTGTTGTCCACCAGCACGACGTTGCCGGGCGCCTTGACGAGGTACTCGCATAGCTCGGGGAGGGGGAGCGTCGGCTTGGTGGACTTTTGGAGCTCGGCCTCCCAGTCGCTGAGGGACTTGTAGTCGGGGGTGTAGATGGCTTTCTTGGAGTTGCTCAGCCAGATGAGGGAGAGGTAGTAGGGCGTGCCGGGCGATTGGGAGAGCTTGGAGGCAAGGGTGGAGAGCTGCGAGAGGAAGCACTTTCCTACACCGCCGGCGCCTGTTGACATTAGCTATAATTCTATTTGACATCAAATATGCCCGTACCGATCACGGCGATGAAGACCTGGCGTGGAAGAGGCATTGTGGTGTGTCTGGGGCCAACTGCGCAGTGTAAAGTGTAAAAGACGTGTCGCAAACTTCACTGAAGCAGCCAGAAGAAGTGAAGGAGATTGAAGGAGAAGAAAGAAGTGCGGAACCGCGTGCGCCGACTCATTGCTAGATCGTGGGGTTGTTTGGCAGAGTGACGCAGCCTCGGTGGTCCGCCGACATCGCCAACACCACGCGCGCGAACTGATCGCCCACACTCTCGCCATGTCATCAAAGGACACCCATCTCTACGGCCAGAAACCCAAAAACCGCTCCAAAGCGAAGGAAATATCCAGCTCGAACTCGCTCGCCTTCTCCTCCACCCTCTCCAGCCTCATCAAGACCTCCTCCAAAGACACGAGCAAGACCACCACAGGCCGCGCACGACCGCAGAAGGAAGACATCTTCAAGACGCACAACAAAAATGTCAAGAAGCGCGCACTAAAGGACCTGGCGGATACAGACTTCACCCAAACGCACCGCGGGCGCACCGCCGACGAGAAGGGCGAAGATGACGCCTCCTACCGGCGCACGAAGCGGCGCATGGAAGAAAAAGCACGCCTCTACGACGCCCTGAAGCGCGGCGACGTCGAAGACCTCGACGACAAGTACGGCGTCGACTTCGACCGCAAGTGGGCCGAGAAGCAGGAAAAGGGCGAGCCGGACAGCGCCGCATCGTCAGAATCAGAAGCCTCCGAAGAAGAAGAAACTATCGAATACGTCGACGAGTTCGGGCGCACACGCAAAGGCACACGCGCAGAAATCGCGCGCGAAGAGCGACGGAAACGTACACTCGCAGCCGACGAGCCCGACCGCTTCACTGCGCGCCCATCCATGCCTACGAACATCATATACGGCGACGCAGTACAGACTAATGCATTCAATCCCGACGAGACCATCGCACAGGCCATGGCCGACCTTGCTGCTAAGCGCGACAAGGAGCTCACGCCGCCGCCAGAACTGCACTTCGACGGCAGAGCAGAAGCACGACAGCGCGGCACGGGATTCATGTACTTCTCGAAAGACGAGGAGGAGCGGCAGGAGCAGGTTAGGAATCTGGAGAAGGAGAGGGCTGAGACGGAGAGGGTGAGGACGGAGCGCAAGGAGCAGATTGAGAAGAGGAAGGAGATGATTCGGGAGAAGAAGAGGGCGGTGCAGGAGAGGAGGGGTAAGGGGAAGGCGGATAGGTTTTTGGAGGAGTTGGGGGCGGAGATTTTGAAGGAGGATGGGGATGGCGAGGAAGAGGCGATGAAGGAATTGGAGGAGTAGGTGCTGAAAGTCCTATTTGTCGCAGTTGCAGGTTGCATATGATACCCACAATCTCATTCTACATATCTCGAGTTCAAAACGGTTCACACATATGGCTATGCGTCGCCGTTCGGCCCTACGAGGCATAAACAACGAGAAAGATGAGAGTCGTGTGTATTTTCACCCCTCACACCCACACTATTCCCTTCTTCAACAAATCTGCCTTCTCTTCATTCGAAATATCGAGACAGATACTCTATGTCTGGACTTCCTCTCCTCTTTTACAAAACACGAGCGGGTCCATTGCATGAGTCCTGCATTTTCTCCTGCCTCCAAAATTCAAATTGGAGTTGCGCCATTCTTCTTCTTCGTTCAGAAAAGAAGAAATCGGCACCCTGATGCTGAGTGTCCTGTCGATGGAAAAGCGTACATCGCGTCCCATGCTACGACTTGAGCGTGGCATATACACTCAGCCCTCACAGCACTTGTATCTACTTCTTCAAACATCAACACGCTTCTTCGAAATACAACGGTCTGCATTGTATGTCTGTGCCTTCTTCTCGCTCCCAGAATCGGTTGCAAGTTACGCCGATGCGCGTGCGTGCCTTTCTCCTCGGTCCTCCAAACTCGACTTCGCATTCGAAAAAGTTACTCTTCTTTCCTCCAAAAGTCACCATAGCTACGGACACATGTCTCTTCCCTGTCTGTTCTTGCCTCGCATCAAAAAAAGGACGAAGAGGTACTACATGTTTCTGGCCTTGCTCTGTCTTCAGAACTCGCGGTGACGACCGAATGTCTGTCCTTCTCTGGTGCTGTCTCCAGAATGCCAAGAAATCAAACCCGGAATGGTGAGTGATGAGCAGCGCTTTTGCGAACTACTGGAGGAGACACCTTGCATAGAGTGCGAGATTTGTCGGACAACACACGAGTGTGTGGTGAAAATCCAAAGAAGATGCGATTCATGTGCGCTGCACTACTGGAAATCCGCAGCGGCTGGTAGCATAATGTGCGTGTTGTGCCAAATATCCAGGACTTATTCCTTTCCCTTTTGTCTCTCATCAGCTCAACAAGCTCTTTCTCCCAACAATAACCGCATTGATTGGCCGCCATGTCTGGTGCTTCGCTTCTCGAAAACGATACTGCGCCGCTGTATGGCCTCGTCAAGCACCGAGACTATGTCTCGATGAGGGAACCTCGCAGCAGCAATTCAAATGAGAGGAATTGTCGTGTCACAAACAAAACTTCGATTGTCGCGATGTGCTCGTGCGCATGGATCAAGCATATAATCGTACTTCAGTCCCGATTCACTTTCTTGTCATGGCTGTGTTTCCAATCGCAAGAAAAGCACTGACACTTTCTGCGTCTCTTCTTTCCCAGAAAGTACTATCAGCTTCACACACGCTGCTAGTGCCACTTTACAAAAAAAGTACCGTTCTTCCATTTCATGTCTTTTATTTGTGCGTTAAGAACGAGTATCAGACTGAACAAGAATACGACAATTTTAAAACGACATATCCTTAATTCCTCCTCCACTTTCTGGTCTTCAAAGATCGTATGACTACTACCCATGGCCTACACTCAAACAAGAGCAAGCTGTTCACATCATGCTCTCCTGCCTTTTAGCGACGTGCACATCGTACGTGGGCCACGCTTTAATTCCTTCCAAGAATATTACTTACGGCTCTTCGATACCCAGAAGTTCAAACTCAACGCCTGATGTCTTGTCCGAGGATTCTTTTGGAAAAACGTGAGAGATAGGGCTGATGTCTGGCGTGCTGCTTTGAAATATTTCATGCTTTGGGAGCTTTGAGAAAGTCCACGACGGAGTGCGTGCTGTCGCCCTTGAAAAGCCAGACGAGTGGGTTTAGAAAAGTTACGCTAGACTGGATTATGGGTGCTTCTGTGCACCGGATCATTGCCTGATTTCCACCCCTATCATATGCATGGTATTCCGATTTGTAGTCAAAAGACATTAGCTTCACTGTCCATCTCTGAGTCGACCCTCTTTCCAAAACCCGAGTCGAAAAGCTCGCGAAATCTTGGAAGAGCAAATCAATGAACAATAATTGGAATGGTAAGCTAAAGACGGATGTCCTTGAGATCCCGGCGCGGTACCACTGTTCCCATGGTACACTAGACCAAGCGTAGACAAGAACCATACACAACTATGGCGACTACTGGTTTCGTACCATGGAAAGCAGCTCGTTCTCTTACAACGATCAAAATAAGAAAAGAACACGTCTTCCCAGGTTCCCATTCCAGTTGCGACAAAGACTCCTCAACTCTCCCGTACCGCATCCCAAGCTCACCATAAATACACATAACCACCCTTATGGATATGAACCCTCAACCATCTACGACACCCTCTCGGATTGCCGCCCTCACTATGAAGGGCTTCGCAACCGCATCAAAGACCATGAACTCCAGAGACACAACCACCACAACCACACCCGTCCTCCAAGCCCTCGAAGTCTACAACCTCCCCTACGGCATCACAGGCACTCTCCTCCACCTATTAATGTACATCACACTCCTCCTCATAGCCAAACACTCCATCTCTCCCCTCACCCTGCGCCAGATCCGGCACCACGTCCCAGCCGCCATAATCTGCTTCATCAGCAGCACCACCGCCTTCGTCGTCGTCGTCGTCGTCAACGCACTCCACACATGCCGCAATATCGACGTGACAAGCGTAGTCGGGTACTTCGCCATACAAATCACGATGTCGCTGCTCGTCACTGTCGTCACGGCAAACGCAGTGCTGCACAAGCGCCGCGAACTGCAGGCGGCAGCGGCGGTCAGGACGACTGCGCCACAGGACAAGGGGCTCGTGTTTATGATGATTATGGGATATGTATTCGGTGCGGCCGTGGGGCTGATGAGTATCGGATACGGTACAGCTGCACTGGGATAGCAAAGCTATGAAGGCTTTTGTCATCACCGCTGTGAGTGTTGATGGCGCGGTTGGTATTGTGCTGGTGGAATACTGCAGACGGTATGTCCCGGTTGATAGAACGTCGTTTTGTGACCGGCTGGCTCATTGGGGCATGTGTGTGGGAGTGGGGCAGGTTGGTGCGGCGCCTTTCTTGATGGATGTGGTTTTGGCAATCGCGGCTGGGAATGTGTGGGGCATGCCGTTGGGTCCTGGGGTGGAGGCTACCGCGATCTATTGCTCGTTTATAATTGCGTGCCATCTACCGCTGTTTAGTTTGTGAGGATGGGATAACGGGAAGTGAAGAGAATGATGAGTGCTTTGGAACACCAGAGTTTGAAAGGAGGTCTTGGATAGATTCAGATACATGTTCATATCAAAGCTCCGCTATTTACAACGGATTGGAACCCTTTGGCAGCGTGACCTTGAAGATCAAGACCTGGTTGTCCAGTTCGAAACCGGAAGCATCCGTGTACTGTTGCTTGCCGAAGTTGATGTATCCTGTCATATGTGTTAGTATCCATTCCGATCATTGTGTAATCTGTACTTACCATCCTGCGTAATGAAGTCGTTGTCCGAAAAAGATATAAGGTAGTATTCCTTGTCATCATCATTCTTGCTCTTCTTGTCACCGTCATCATTGTCAGCCTCAATAAGCGCAAAACTCTCCCACTTCTCGTTCAACAAGTTCTGGTCCTGCGCACCACCATTGCGTACGCCAAAGCGGTTGAGCTGGGAGTTGACGTTGAAGTACAACCACGGGCAGTACTCAGCAGGCTTGATCTCAGATTTGAGCACGCCATCGCGGTTCGCAATTGAACCGTTGAAGCCATCGTACTGAGGTTGGTTCGCGACGTTGGTGGCCTTGGAAATATCGATGACGTCGGCGTTGCGGTAGATGGACTCAGAGTTGGGCTGTCCGTGTCCAGCGCCTGAGTCGCGAGCAAGAACGAGGAACTGCGACTTGGAGATGTAATGCATCTCAGACTGGCTAGCGACACGGCCGGAGGGAAGGACCGGAAGCTGCACCACGTACTCGGCCTCGAGCTCTACACCGCCCTTGTCTTTCACACGATAGGCAAGGAGGCGAGTGTTGCGGCGCCTTGAGCTGGACCTGCCGCCATCTTCAAGAGTAGCGCTCTGGAGCATGGTGTACAGGTACTTGCCATCAGGGCTGCTGGTCAGCGCTTCGAGACCCTGGTTGTTGCCACGTCCAGTAGTGGGGTCTTCTGGGACGGTCTTTTGAGTAGGGTTGTAGATGGGTGGCGAAGCTGCGTTGAAACTCTCTGTGTCGTTACGGATGGGGATGAAAGCATCAGGCGTGCGGATAGCCTTGATCATCTTACCCTTCTTGTCGAACTGGTAGACGTACGCCGCTGCAGGATTGTGAGCAAAATGAGGATAGCCAGACAGTGACAATCTTACCGTATTCGTCGCTGATCCAGTACGTGTCATCGTCGCCGAGAACCAGCCCCTCTGTGTCGAGAGGCACGCGAGCACCTCCGGGACCGCTGTTACCAAAGCCATCACCAGTATCTGCTCACCATCAGTAGTCCTCCACGAAGTTGGTGTGATGCTACCTACATTGAGCCAATGGCAGGCTAGGGAAGCCCTTGTATTGCACAGTCGTGGTGGGATCCAATCCAGTCAATGGCGTTCCATCCGGTCCCGTCAGAAGCAGCGTGTCTTTGTACTCTAGCTTGAAGTTCGGGCTTGCTGGCTTCTCAATGGTGGCGTCCACAATCTCAAAAGTGAAGGTGAACTTGTGGATGCGACTTTGCGTGTTCTGTGTCCCTTGTGTGTTCCAGCCTCGATCTGGCAAGCCGTAGATTGTACCTTCGTACGATCCCTTCTTACCCTTGTTCTTCTTGTACTTGATCTTCTTCTTGTCGAGTGCGATAGCGCTGCCGATACCGCCTAGCGTGTCGCCATACTTGTCGCGAAAGTTGGCAGGCAGTTTGCCGTAGCCTGCGAGTTCTTCGTAGACGTACTTCTTGCCATTGCAGGTAGTGACATTGACCGGAGTAGAGTCTGCACGACCTACGACTGGGCCGGCGAGGACCTGAGTGATAGGAAGAGCAAAAAGGCCAAGCGATGCGGAGAACAGCATTGTGGAGGTAGAATGAGGTGTCGTGTGCCTGGACAAGGGAGCAGACTGGGAGCTCAAAATACTTATATTAATGCTGTACGATAGATTGGTTCGTTCAATGACATGACCCGGGTACCAGGCACACGAGGCTGAGATGGTCGCAGCGCACGTTGGTGTTTGTTTGGCTGATGGGTAAGAGCGAAGCGTGAAGTCCCGCTCCCAAGCCTCGTCGGCAGAGAAGGCGTCAATACGATCATCGTTCAGGAACGCGCCACTCCACCCCAAGGACGTCGTCGTGGGCTAATACAGGCGGTCCGCCAATGATGACGCTGTGTTGGTTGTGGGAAGACGCGCACGTTGCTCGAGGCAGCGTTGTGAGTCGTTGGTTGGACTTCACCCCGCGGAGGTTCTTGCTGGATGGGGCAGGCCGCAACCGGATTACGCCACTCCGCGATGTCAAATTCATGTTTGTCTATTCCAATGCCTTAGGATGTATGTAGCAGACCCTATATCATTTGTTGAAGTGGTAATACAGCCTCAGGCATCTCATTGCTCTCACTGAAAGTGGAGTAGTGTTCCGAATCCAGGTGGTTGGTGGATTCTCGGGGGTTCCAATTGGTTCGATCTTCACGCAACAATCACTCAATATCCATTGATAGCTACGAATATTGCCAGAAAAATTCATTGCAATTCAGGTATTGAGTTGGTATACTGATGGGGTGTGCTCTAAAGGTTTTGCTCATTGCTAGACAAGCATGGCTTCGAGCTTGTGCCTCCGGGTTGGTAATCATCGCTATCCTATCAGTCCATCTTCCCGCCTGGCACGACGCTTTGTAGTCCTTTTGCTGGAGCCCGAGTCCGAAAAGTACGCATTATTCCATGTCTCCGACAACAAACAGAAAGGATCATGCTGGTCCGCATGACCCTCCCCACTGCCCATCCGACACGTTCCAAGACATGTGCTCCTGTGGCTCGGTCTCTTACGCTCTTTCTAAGCCGGCGTAAGACCAACTTTGACTCCATTCAGGCTACACATCGTCAAAGTCAAGCTTTCCTTCCACTCCTCCGGATCCCGGCTCTCGATCTTGCTGAACTCCTGTACAAGTCGCACAGTCACGTAGCTCGCCTCGGTGAGTGCGTATTGCTGGCCGAGACAGATACGAGGCCCTCCGTTGAATGGGAGATATTCCCAGCCGACACGCAGCGTTTCCCACCGCTCAGGCTTGTACTCATCGGCGTCTGGCCCGTAGAAGTCTTTTCTTCGGTGCATCGTGTAAACAGAGTAGCCGACTGTCGTGCCTTTGGGCACAAATAGAGGCTCTTGGCCGTCTGGGCCACCGCCACGCGGAAGCACGGTGTCGCGAATGGCGAGGCGTGAGTTACTTGGAACGACGGGGTGTGTGCGAAGTGCTATGGAGTTGTCAGCCTCTGATATCGCATCATGACATTTGACTTACATTCGTTGAGGCACCACTTCACGTACTTCAGATTTCTGAGCTCCTCATAAGATGGTGTTCGTCCCTGCAGAGATGCGATCTCTTCGCGTAGCCTGGCGTAGATCTCGGGTCTCTTCGCGAGCTGGAAGAACATGTTGCTTAGCAGGCTGGCTGTGGTGTCGCGACCTGCTAGAAGGATGTTGATAAGCTCGTCTCTGATCCTCTTTGAGTCTGTAGTCTGCTTCGCCACTTCCTGAATGAAGTAGTATTTCTCGTCCTTCTTGCTGCTAGCAATCTTCTCCTCGTCTAGTTGCTTGCGGAAGATCAGGGCGTCGTCGACAAACTTGTCAATGTATTCGTGGCATATTCTGATCGCTTCTTCGCCTTTTTGGTTGTTTCTGAAGCGATTGAAGACGCCAAACCGCGAACGTATACCAACGTCTTCTTGCGCAAAGTTAAAGGCTTTACCAAAGATGACATCCTCGTTTTTCTCGTCTTCTTGCCCAACCATGCGCAAAGAATTAGTGGAATGGTTGAATAAGAACTCTGTCGCGGTGTCAATAGTCATACGGAAGAAAAGCTCTTGCAGGTCGACCGTTGCGCCGTCTCGAGGGATGTGCTTCAACATGAGCTTAAAATGGCGTTCGAATGCTTCGATATCTGCGACTTGATCCCTTGCAAAGTTCGGGCGGAGTAGTTGACGACTGTTAGACCATCGCTCTCCGTCGGCGTTGAATATGCCATGACCCAGCAGCGGCGTAAAGGCATCTTGGCGATTGCTGATGCTGAAATCCTTAAACTTTAGGCTCAAGATCGTCTTGATATTCTCGGGCTCGCAAGTCGCGATGATGGGCTGAGTGACAATCCGAGATTGGAATGTGGTCCCGAGCCTCTCAAAGCGCTTTTTGTTCTCTTGTAGCATGATATGTTTCTTGCTGTTTTCGTTCATCAATTTCATCACGTCCAATCCAAAGATGGGATCCTTGTTGAATCTGGCGCGACACGGTTTGCATGCATTTTCTTTGATCATGCGCTGTTGTGCCAGGTAGAGAGTGATTCGGGTGTAAAGGATGTAGGAGAGGAAGGCGCCGACGGCCACGAACAGGACCGGTGAGTGCGCCATAGTGAGGATGTATTCTCGAAGCCTTTAGATAGGGATTGTGGATACGTAAAGGTTGGTAGGTTCCCCAGGTTGTCGTTGAGGTAGAGTGACGTCGTACGAAACGTAATTGTCTCCACAGAACAACCTCCTGCGCAAGCAGCCACGGCTTCTTCACGCTTTCCACCAGATAGGCGAGTTCGCCACACGGCGCGATCTTGTGCAAGATGGCAGTGACGGTATTTGTGTATGCAGGTACGATCCGAAGCCTGGGGATCGTGCAGGTAAGCACTCGCTTCGCTTCTGCGGTCCAGTCGTGGCAGACTTTGTAGATCGATCTGTTGCGTTTCGGTAGTCGTACGTCGCAATTTTTCCTTTTTCAACCTTGCCACAGCAGCCGATACTCTCGTCTTTATGTTTCCCCTCTTTGTTGGTCGGCCGAGCTGAGCTGAGAAGAGTTCCTTACGCCAGCAAGCCTAGCGTATTCTCAGCGTACTCCGCTTTCCGTTTTATTCCCATGCTTCGACTAAAGTTGCGCCGACTCCGACTGAATAACAAATTGTGGTGCACAAATGCTTGCGATGGGAGAAAGAACACTAGAAAGATGCTTCTGACTGACCCGAGTTGGCTTTCCATCTGGCCAACACGTAGGAAGTTCTTGTTATCACAGGTCGTACATTTTATGTCTTCATTCATATGGCCTCAAATGTCACGGACACATGGCCCCGACGGAGCAAGTACATGTCTCTCTACAGTTGTTGTCCATGCGAAGAAATCGGGCAATGCTACCGGTCCGCGTGTTACCGAGGCCCTACACCGTTTCTGATTGGACACGCATGATACTCGCAACCGACACCAATTCAGGTTTGAACCTGCCCAGCTGCTGAGGTCGGACAACTTACATGACCAAAATGCTTTTGGTAAGCTGGATCTTGAAATAGAGTAGGGATCGTATTGCTACTTGGGACACCTTGAACCGCTTACAAGCAATCCTTCTCTACGTCACTGGCAAGCATCGCACCTGATCTTACTCGGAGGCTTCGGTTCTGCCGAGTCACCGAATTCGGCGTCCAGCGTGTGCTGAATGTTGACACAATGGCCACAGCCTCTTCGTGCAAGCGTCCCCAATAGCAGTGTTTACACCATCGATTCAAAAGACGTCATTCCTTTCGAGAGTCACGTGCATTCTATCGCGCCGTTGTTGAGTTTGCAGGGAACAAGCTCTCCAAGATCAAAACGTACGCCTCCGTAGCATCCACCAGCTCATCCTGACTCAGTTGCTCGTCAGGAGTATGTGCCACCTCAATTGTGCCCGCTCCGAACAGATATTTCTTTCCCACCTGTGGCAAGCTCGGGATATCTGTTCCATAGAACACTGGTGCAACTTCTAGGCCGTCCACATCCGTGTCCAGAATGAGAGCCGGGTACGTCGAGTTTGCGAAGATCAGATTGAGTGTGCCGTTCGCTTCTGCCATGCGTGTCACAAGAGGCGAAAGCATGCCCTCAATCATGTCGCGGACGGTTTTGGGAGCATCCTCTTCAGACCGAGCGATACGGATTGATACACTGGCGTTGGCAGACTCTGCGACCACGTTTCCGGCTGCTCCTCCTCGGATGACGCCGGTGTTGATAGTAGAGGGACCAAGCAGATCGCTGCTAGGAAGTGCTGGCTCCAGCACATTCATTGCGACGATAGCTTCTGCGAGGTAATGAACAGCACTGACTCCAAGCCAGGGGTACGCGGAGTGCGCAGACCTGCCCTTGGCATCGAGCGTCAGACCGAGACTGCCTTTGTGGCCACTAGCAAGTTTTCCCTCCGTGGGCTCACCGAAAATCCCGGCTCGAAAAGTGGTGTTGCGAGCATACGATGCGAACGCTTTCATACCGGCCCCACCGGTTTCTTCGGAGACAACAAAGAGCATACCAAGACTAGCTGTATCAGAGCGAGATTCGAGGAACTTGTGAGAGGCAACAATCATGCCGGCTAAAGGACCTTTGGCATCGACAGTGCCACGACCAAAGTGATAGACTGTTCCATTCTTCTCTCTGCGCTCGAATGGATAGAACGGTGGCACCTGGAAGAGTGGTTAGTGATTTTCTACTATGTAACAATCTGGGGGCCTACGGTGTCCATATGGCTTGTAATAAGCACCTCCGGCCACACACCCTCGTCCTTGAGTGCCGACGGGTAAGCGAACACATTGAATGTGCCTGTATTGCCAACTGGAACCTTCTCCACGTAGTATCCTAGCTCTTCAAGGTAGTCTGAGAGCCATTCTGCACATTCAGTCTCGTTGCCGGATATGGAGGGAATGTTGACGAGGTCTTCGTGTAGAGTGAACAGCTCATCTCGCTCTTCAGACGTGAGGGATGCAGAGGCCGTGGATGAGCTGGTCGTTGCAGAAGTCGTTGTTGTTACAGTCACGGCCGACGCTTGCGGTACAGCTCTGACCAATGCCACGAGCAGTAAGCCCAGTATTTGCGTGAGGAGAGTCATGGTGTTCGTGCTTCGTGGGCAAGATTAGACAACTGGAGTGCTACCACATGGCTGCTGCCTCAACTTATACCTTCAAGCATTTCGGCAGCATCATTGCTGATGCAACCGTCCACGCTACTGCATAAGTAGTGCATACTTCGGCAGACTCTCGCGATCGTTGACACCTGTATAGAGCCCAAGTGTACAAGAATTGGCTGACGTCGTTTGCATCGCCTTATCTTTCCCAGGAGCAGTTCTTCACCTACTCCACATCGCACCTTGGACAGCCTCCGACTGGTCGACAGAGGGTGATCGCTTCATGGTGGGGTGGATGGAGCGAGTATAGACACTAGCTTTTCGTACTGCGGCGCAACAGATGCGATTGCGTGAAGCTCTCGAAAATTGCACTTTACGTAAAGCCGTCTGGATATGTAGGTACGAGCATCTCGAGCTGGCCGCCGGTGGGCTGGAAGAAGCATATCTGATACTGGAGAAGGACGGGGAATGGTGTCGCTCGCATGCGGGGTCCACGCGTCTGATAACGGCGTACTTGGCAGCCATGGCAGCATAATCGCCGGCTTGGAAGCTTCCTCATTCTTTTTAGGTACTGTGTGACGCTGCAAATTCCATGGCGTTGACGTGAGAGTGCAGGAAACATCGTGGAGATCGGCAGCGAGCAACCGTGCTCCAGCCGAACGTCGGAGAAACGCGTCCGCGTCACGACATGTATTCCTCGACTCCGGCCATCTCTTGCATGAGTATCTTTCTATCCGCAATCACAGCACGTAAATGCCTATGAAGATTGACAGGCTTCACACTAGCTAGCTTTTAGGTTGATTCATCGTTGAGAATGGACCATCACCACGCAGAAACGCGCCCAAGACAACGATTTTTGAGCTCAACAAATGCACAACCAAAGTCACCCGACACGAATAGATTCTAGCTTTCGACTCGAAAGCCATACGCCCTGGTAAGATGCTTTTCACCCTTGACGATTAGATCCCAGCTCTCGACTCGACAACCATACGCTCTAGCAAGATGCCTTTCACTCTTCACCATCCGTCCCCGTCCTTTACCTGTCCCTCCTTCTTCAGCACCTCCCAAATATCCCTCCAACACCTCTCCATCTCCATCTCATCACTCGCAATCTCTCCCATCCTATTATTCATCAGTCGCATCCCCGCATTCGCCATTCGCAATATACTCACGGATACAACACATCATGATGCCAAAACAGCCCATGACTCTCCTTCCCCAACGCCGTCGCACTCATAAGCGTCCTGTACATCACACATCAGCACCTTACCGCACCCTAAACATCACACATCTCACATACCTCGCCCCTTCCTCCGCCGACCTCGCAGTAATCATCTGCCACCACCCAAACGCCACCTGAATCGGCTTCGCATAGTACCTACCCAAGCTCGTCCTCGTCAAAAACGGACAACACGCATTCACCACAATGTCCTCTCCCTTCGTCTCCCGAGCGAAATGCTGCATGACCGCCATGCCCAGCGTCTTCACGCCGCAGTAACTCTCCTTGATACCGTACATCTTCGGATCGTTGAGGTACGCCAGTAAATTGTCGTGATTTGCGTACCACGCGCGCTGCGTCTCGATGTGGCCCGCGCTATTGACAAAAGTGAGGTGCGGCGGGTCCTCGGCGGTGTGTGCGGTGCGACGGAGTATAGGTAGGATGTGCAAGGCCATGAGTGCGGTGCCGAGAACGTTGACTTGGAGAGCCGTTTCGTACCCGTGTGGGCCGGGCGTGTACTTTGGCAGAGTGAGGCCGGCATTAAGAAGCGCGACGTGGAGTCCGCTCGACTTTGTTTCGGCTTCTAGTGCTACTGCAAAGGCCTTTACCGAGTGGAAATGTGCGAGGTCGACGATCATTACACTGATGAAGTCTCGCTCCTCTTTTCTTCCGCTGCGTAGGAGGATCTGGCGTTTTGCTTCGGCGCCTTTTTCTTGGGTACGTACGGCGAGGATGAGGCGTGCGCAGCTTTTGGAGGCGTAGTGCACTGCGGCTTCGAAGCCGAGGCCTGTGTTTGCGCCGGTTACGAGGATGGTTTTGTCGGCGAATGTTACGGCTGGGTTGGCGGGCGGGTTGTTGACAGCCCAGCGCATTTGGGCGAAGCCTTTGAGATGGAGGGGAGCGATGCTGGGGTCTGCATGGGCGGTGATTTGGGTGGGAAGGGACATGGTGGTATTACAAGGAGGATATGGGCAAGATCTGGATTGAGCGAATGTGTGTGGAAGTATGGCTGTGTCCTGCGAGACTGGAATCGGGGTAAGCAGTCTTTTACATTGCGAAATGGACAACTTACGGAGCTTCGATAAGCCAGAGGAGCTCTTCGATCGTCGCCCGGCCGCCTTGTGGTAAGATGGGACGATACAACAGGCGCCAAGTTATGCGGCGGCACGTCCCGTGGGAGCGCTTTTGCATGTGCAGCTTGCATGATTGCAGTATCGGAATCGAGAAGTCAAAATCATCTTGAATGATCTTTGACCGTAATCCGCATCTTTGCGGTGTTGTTGCGGCGTGGAAGCCCAACGTTTGCGGATTTCCGCAGACGCGACAATCCCGTGCGGGATATCTCACGCTTGCTCCGCAAAGCCAGAGCTTTGGATGCCTAACAATATGAAGAAGCTCATCCTGGACCAAATTCGTAAACTGGGCGTTGAATATGTCTTGATCGTTGACACCTTCACAAATTTGCTGCCAATCAGTCTAGTTCACTGCCCTCAGCTTACACATCAACGGCTTCTTCTGCCACAGAATGTACGTGTCCTGATCCATCCAGCCCTCACTCTCAGCCCCAAGTTCAAAGTCGAAAGCATACAGCACCTTCGCCATGATGAGGCGCATCTCGTGATATGCCAGACTACTCCTATCAGCACATGCACTCTCCACATTGACATCATCTAACTCACTTTTTTCCTAGGCAGTCCCTCGTACCCATAGAAAACGGCTGCAACGCATGTCTCTGATCATCCTCGAATTCCTTATCGCCCAGCCACCGCTCAGGAATGTACTCCCGTGGCCGCTTGAAGTTGTCGGGATGTGTATACATGGCTAGTTGCGGCGTCGTGACGAGGGTGTAGGGCGGGACGAATTGGCCGCAAATCATGCTTCCGTCTTCTGGTGTCCTGCGCGGTAGACCGAGTGGCACTGGCGGGTACAGCCGGAAAGCCTCTTTGATACACGCACCATAGTATGGAAGCGCGGCGAGTTTCTCCATAGTCATATCGTCGGAGCTGGCAAACGCGCTGCGAATCTCCTCGACGACTTTTTGCATGCACTCGGGGTTTTTCAGCAGTAGGTACGTCAATCCGGAGACCAGCGTCGCAGTCGTCTCTGTTCCTGCGATCATGAAGAGTGAAGCGTTGGAGTCCATCTCGCCTCTGCTGAGACCCTTACCATCTTCCTGAGCAAGCACTAGATCCCAGAGGTCCACGCCTTCGGCTTGGCGGCCTTTCTCGAGACGTTTCGTTACGCGCGTGACGGAGTGATTGAGATGGTCATATCGTTGCTTGTTTCGTGACTTCGGCATGAGTGTTCGAACGGCGCGTACTAGCAATCCGTAATTCGCCAACGTGCTCATACGAGCTGCGATCTTGACACTCGAGAAGATGATCTTAACCCAGGGGTCGCTGCATCGTGTCAGTATTGAAGCCGATGTCGTATGTCGCGGGTCTACCTACTACTCGGCATTGTCGAGCATGTGAAGAGGCTCGCCGAATGTCCTGTCGTCTGTCAGTAAGTATAGAGCACTCCCTCTCTGCATAGATATGATCTATCTACTCCTTGGTCACTCACAAATCTCCCATGATGTCAAAGGTCGTAAAATTATAGAGCCTGATCATGTCAATCTCACTGTCGGGGTCTTCTTCGATATGCTCCTTTATCTTCGCAACAAGCTGGTTCGTGTATTTGAGAAACAGAGGCTCTTGTTGTTTCAAGGCCCTGTCCGAGAAGGCAGGCGTGAAGATCTTGCGCTGACGAGCATGGTCCACATCTCGAGCCTGCAGCAAGCTGGGGTAGCCGTTCAGTGTCTTGCCATATCGTAACCAGTCTTTTGTGGGAGGCGATCCCTGTTTGCTCTTGCTACCATGGCCATATATCTGCAGTGATTAGTGCTGGACTTTGGAGAGGCGCAGGATTCCATACATCTTTCCAAGCGTCTGGATCGGTGAAGCTGAGCTCATCGTGGTTGACACGCACGACATGGCCATATCGGCGGTGAAGGTCGGCCAGGACGTGATGTTTTTCGCCTTTCCAGACCTCAATGTGCGAAGCAATGCGAGTGGCGGCCCTGAGCTTTGGGCCGGGAAACTTGGAGAGTGGGTGAAAGTAGACTCTGTAAACCGCTCTGGCAAAGAATCGAACGATGAACTGAGTACAACGTTAGTCTTTGAAGCATTTCCTAATTCACTCACACGTACGAATGTAACAGCAAGTGCAAGGGCTTGTCCAAAGGAGACGCTGCGAATCAACCTCAGTAGGGTCGACGCAGCTTCAGATACCGACGACAGCATGATGAAGTGACCGAATGGTAGGAGCGATTTCACGTCTGTGGAGCGAGGAGCAGTTGTATGTAGGCGGCACCCTCAAGCTTAATGATCTGCCCTAGCAATACTGACTAGCGGGAACCGCTTTCAATTGTTGCGGAGAGTGTAACGAGCGAGCGAGCCAATCGTGCACGAAAGCGAGTATCGCATGCGGCATGCAATTCGTTCGCGTCTGAAGTAGCCGCTGATAATTGGACTGCTCGGAGGATCGGATTTGTACCGATACCGACGGACGAGGTGTTCAACATAGGCCGGTCGTGCAAGCTCTCGCCATCATGATGTTGACCGGTGTACATGCGCAACTACGTGAGACTGCATTCCAAGCTTGCTGAATGCACAGTTAATGAAAGCGTGTAATTGCTAGGTATCGACAAGACGTGGTTTGATGCTTAGCTGGACGCTGATTGGGCGGCTTCCACGCTTGGCCCAAGCTAGCTCAAGTCGTGACTTCGCGTTGCTCGCAAAGTTCAATTGTCCATCTCGCGCCGCCAGCAATAAGACGCCATCCTACACACAGAATGGCAACAACATCGGCCCGCAGAGGCGTCTCTGCACTCTTTGCAGCCTCATCCTCCAGATCAGCGCCCGTCACCTACCGGACACAGAGTCGCAGCTTCGCAATATCCTCTTCACGAGCAGCGTGGGCACCCACGCCAAAAGCTGCAGCCACAACCTCAACGTCTACAACCACCACTACCACCAAACCCTCCACCACTACCGCCAAATCCTCTGCACCATCCGGCAGTACAAGATTGCCGCCATCAACTTCCAACCCCACACGAACAGTCGTACCTTCCTTCCCCGCCAAAGAACCCCCCGTGCCCACAAACCGTAGCGCAACCGCCGAAAGCGCCGCCAACGAAGCGCGTTTGCAGCGCTCCCTCACCGACGGCCTTGACGATGCGCCGCCAGATATTGAGGGCGTGCCAGCGATTGACTGGACGCGCTCGTACCATGGTCTTGGAAGCGAGTCGTTCACACCCGAGCAGCAAGAAGTATTGCTTGCACCTATCGTGGAGGAGGACGTCGAGACGAAGCCAGATGGCATAATCTACCTGCCTGAGATCAAGTACAGGCGGATACTGAACAAGGCGTTTGGGCCGGGTGGATGGGGTCTTGCGCCGCGAGGCGAAAGTATCGTTACTGGGAAAGTTGTGACGAGGGAGTATGGCTTGATTGTACAAGGCCGGTACGTCAATTCTCTTTGCTCAACACTGAGACTGTACTAATGAAGTCCTAGATTAATCTCCATCTCCCGTGGCGAGCAGCAATACTTTGACCCCGACGGCATCCCCACCGCGACCGAGGGCTGCAAGTCCAACGCCCTGATGCGCTGCTGCAAGGATCTGGGTATTGCGAGTGAACTCTGGGATCCGAGGTTCATACGCGAGTTCTCGAACAAGTGGACGAGGGAGGTGTGGGTGGAGCACAACATGACAAAGAAGAAGCGCAAGATTGTGATTAGGAAGGACGATGTGGTCAAGTACCCGTTCAAGGAGGTCAAGATGTAGATACAATATACAGCGATGGTGTGTGTACATGTAGTGTAAGATACGGACAGACGACTCGCAAGCTACATCACTTGTCACTGTATGTTGCATAAGAAAGTGTGACAGTCATAATAATGTCATGTCATGATCTCATAAAACTACCATATACATCCAAGCATCGAACCCGATTGCTCCCCCGTCTAATCAAACCCCCAAGAAGACGTCCGTTGCCTCCACTCGGGATTCTCCTAGCGATCCCCCAGATCAAACCCACTCGCCCTCGCCCGACTCTGCCCAGGCTCCCTCCCATACGCCAACGGATCCTCCGCCTGCTGCGCCTTCTGCCAATTCCACGGCATCCACCCAGAGCTCGTGCGGCGGCCCAGCGGCGGCGGCGTGAGCGGATACGGCGGCCTCTCGGAGCCAATCTCGTCGCGATCGATTCTGTCGAAGTCGGCGTCGCTGCGGTTCCGGGGCAGGTGGCTGCTGCTGCTCGCGCGGCTGCTTCCTTGCTCGTAGTACCTGTTCCCGCCGCTCTGCTGCGTGCGGATGTTATCCTGCTCGCGGTCAAAGGCTTGCAGGAGGGACTCGAGGCGTTCGCGCTGGGAGCTGACGTAGTGCAAGCGGTCTTCGTTGTTGCGGATGTTGTCGGGCACGAGGTTGGGCACGGCGCGGCTGAGGTTTGTGGCTTGGGCGTCTTTGGTGCCAGCGCCGGCGCCGTAGAGGGCGGATGCGCCGCTGAGGGCCTGGTTCACGAGACCGTAGAGATCGTTGGAGCCGCGTGCGGCGGGCATCTGGAAGCGCGACATGAGGCTCTGAGCGTATGTCTGGCCGGCGGGGCGGTCGGGTTCGGGGGCGTGCGGTGCGAAGCCCATAGCATTCACCTTCACCCACTCGATGCCCATCTCCACGTATCGCAGGCCAGCTGACTTCGCGCGGTCATGGCTCTCGCTGATGAAGTCGTCGATCTCGCGCTCGTGGTGGTACAGGAAGGGCTCCATGTACTGTTGGTATAGGAAGGTGGCGCCCTGCGAGCCGGGCAAAATGAGGTAGAGGTGGGCGAAGAAGCGGATCCAGGCGTAGAAGGGGACCCAGCTCAGGATGAAGTCGAATGTGTTTTCAACGACGGTGAAGGAGGAGAGCACCACGAAGTAAATGAGCCATGGTGCGAGGAGGGCGGGATCGGATGTGTGGAGGGCTTTGTAGGACGCGAAGATGGGGAAGAGGACGGTGGTTGCTACGCTGCGTGGTGGTTAGCTTCTCGTGAAACGTGCTCGTGTATGAAGTTGTGCTTTCTCGCAACAGCTTCGCTATGCGTCCACTATGTATTGCAGCTCGTGGTAGTATTGAATGCGGGGGCGGGGTGACCTACGTCAGAGCATCAGCAACGAAGCCGAACATGGTTGCAGTCACTTCAGCCTCGTGAAGTCGAATAGGTGTCGTGAGTTGAGAGAAAGGATAGAGAGCACGAGGACAAGAAAAGTAGCAGTAGAGACAGGCTAGCCCGCATAGATCGGGTACAAGTGGAGGCTGATGATGCAGCCTGCATGTGCATGTGCGTCGATCCATGGCACGCTAACGTACTTCTTTGTCGTCGGTGCCTGAGACACCAGATCACCGTCATCTTTCACAGAGTGATGCATGTCCTCAATTCGTTTTGCAAATTGTCTTTCTGTCCGTGTTTTGCGGCTCTATGTCAATCTATTCGATTTCACTGCGACTTCCTCTTATAGTTGCTAAGGTTGCTGTCCTATTTCGTCCCATCTCTCACGAGACTGATGATGTACTTCGCAATGACTTTGCGAAAAGATGTCAAACTATAGCATCGTCATTGCTCGTCTATCATGAGGCCTACACCTGCTCCCTGATTCAACATGGCCATCCAATAACCCTGGTGGATGCAAAAGCCTCGAGCAGCAGGTCAATCTGAGTTCCACTACCGTTCTGCTCATGTACACTAGTCATGGAAACGGGCGCCTACTGGCATCATTCTTAGCGTCATGAAACAGTGTGGCAGAACTTTCATATTATGTGTTCCACTTACAGTATGAAGAAGGAAGAACCTACAAAGACTTCTCGTATAGCCTCATCAATTCGCACTTCACACTTTACAGCCAAAGCCTCGCCAGAGTCTCGCTAGCCTATAACTACATCATTTTGAACAACGGCGACGAAATCACATACTCGCACCTTATCCTCGCCCCCAGCATCAACCCCCGATCTCACTAGCGTCAAAAAGCCTCTCCTCCGCCCTCACCAACCCCAACGCACCAGTCTCACCCATCTACGACTAGCGCTACTACGACAAAAACTTTTCCCTTCATCCAGAAACTCATGCCCGGCACCATGCTATTCACTCAACCATCCCAAAGACGTCGTGGAAATGCGCCGGCGCACCGCAGAAGATCATATGGCTCATGCTCGAGTACTGGAAGCAAGCGGGCCTGTCGATGGGTGTTGTTTTCGCGACGAGTTTGTAGGGTATGTTTGTCGTGTGAAAATACAAATCCCGATTCGAGGAATCGCGTGTTGAGAGGGGTGTGGAGGGTCTTTTATCGGCGCGATCTCGTTGCTGTCGAGGGGACTACTGCGATGGGAGGTGAAGATGTGACGAGGAATTTTGATATCTTGCACCATTTGGCATAGGAACGTATCACCCGCCTATGTTAGAGATGGCGGTATCGCAAATGTAGCTGAGTTGACTGACGACGGTCATAACTGTACACTCCAGCAGACACAAGGCATATCCGAACATATTGTCCCTAGACAACGCGTCCAATTTGCCTAACTTCAAAACAAAAAGTCCACAGCTATAAACGCGCAAGCACCCGTCCTCATGACTCATTTCCTAGCAAGTTTGGAGAGCAAAGAGTTTGACAGCAAGTGTATAACGGGTTACACGTCTTGTCCGCTGTTGACGGACGAGAACAAGGTGTTGCTGGCGGAGTTCAAATACAAGGGGGCACTGGAGGAGACGATCAAGAAGTGGATTGGGCGTTGATTAGAAGGCGCCAAGGAAAGCGTTCGTTCACGAAGGTTTTTTTCCGTGGGTGTACTGGAAGCATCATGTTAGACGGACGTGAGTGGGCCAGGGGAGTGGTTAGATGAAGCGGAGGAGACATTAAGCATGGTTGGTCTACTTGGAGCTGCGTCATTTGGGAAGGGTTAGTTTTTGATTTCATCCCATTTTTTTTAAACGGCAGTTTCCTCTGCTCGAGAGATGAGAAATGAAGCATACGAAGGTAGCTCCTGTTTCTGGATTTCCGAGTTTGCCGTTTAGTGTGGGCCGAAGGTCGACGCAATACTTCGTAGATACGAGCTCATTTGTAAACCAAGGATGTAATGCGTGAATAGAATGGACATACACAGTGAGCTCCACAGGAAGTAGAATAGGTCTTGAACTTTTCCCATTGCATGCATGTTCTGTTAACAGTCTCGGATCTAAAAGACCGCAAGCATTAACCGTGGGACCGCAAAAGCGGACGCCCCATACCCATTTCCAACGCCGACCATGACAATACCCTCGTCCTTCTCCTAAGCTTGAATAGCCCGTCCCAGCGCACCGCCCGTGAACTGCTGATTCCGTCCACCGCGAGGTACACCACCGCCACGTCCACCGCCTCGACCACCACCGCGTCCTCCCCGGCCGCCGCGACCGCCTTGCCGCTCGAAAGCGTTGGCGGTGCCTTGTGTGCGTTGCTCGAGCGTCTTCTCGTTTGACTCGATGAGCCCGGACGCTTTATCGGACAGGCTGAGTGCGAGGGTCTGGAGCCTTGAAAGCTCAACGCCCTTGCGGAAGATGATGGCGGAGTTGACCTGGTCGAGCGCAGCAGCAAGCTCTTCATGTGAGATCATCTTCGAGACAACGGCGGAGACCTTGCGTTCAGAAATCTCGAACATTGAAGCTAGTGCTGCGACGGACAGTGTGTCGTAGTAGGGTGCATAGGTGAAAAGATATGTTCGTAGGCCCTCTTCTTGAATCTGGCCGGACAGCATCTCCTTGATCTGCTCTGGGTTGGCGACGAGCTCCCAAATCTTGATCGAGTTGATGAATTCAGCGGCCTTCTTCCACTCGCCCGCAGACAGTGCCTTGGAGGCCTGCATGACGTGGTCGCGAGTATTCTCGGGTGGGCCGGTGAAGATTTGACGCTCATGGTACTCTAAGAGACGGCGGTAGGTCTTGCTGATGACGCGCTTCCGTATTTCGGGCGATGAGCCAATCTGTGCGAGGAGCGGAATTTCAAGCAACATAGAGCAGGTCAGGTAGACACACTCGAGGAGCTCCAGGTTGATGTGCATATGGAAGGGAAGCTGGCGCTGGCGCTCGAGGCGTTCTTGCTCGGGCGAGATTTGTGAGTACCGCTGCATCTGCAACCCCTGTGCGAGCAGCTCCTTCTGCCTGTTGGAGCCGCAAATCTCCTGCAGAGAAGTCTGTGCCTCATAGACCATTCCTGCGCGGAATGCGCAGAGACCGACCTGCACAAGAGCGCGGTTGAAGAGGATTTGAGTGTTGACGTCGAAGTTGCTGATAGTCTCCTGGAGATGGGACATGAGCATCATATCGCGGGCTTTGTAGTAGTGGTCGTGTAGGGCTAGGAAGTATATCTGGCACAGCATTGCCCGGGCGCGGATGATGCCTTCGCTGTGCTGGAAGAGGTATGTGCTGAGGGTCTGGACGAGAGAGGTGGTGTCGTTGTGGATGGCGCGGGGCGTGACTTCGGAGTCGAGGGTGTCGGGGACAGCCTTCCAGCTGTTGGCCTCCATGATGGTGACGACTTGCGAGGGCTGCGGATGTTAGTGATGACAATATGTGAGTATAACAGAGAAACATACCTTGAAGTAGACGTGCTCGAGTCTCCGCATTACGACGCGGTTCAGCGAGTCTTGTGGCAGCTCCAGGCTGGGGTTCTTCTTCAGGCTCTCGACGTAGATGAGGGCGCGCACGAGCTGGGCGTACAGCAGGGCCTCGTCCGCCAGTCGCTCGACGTACTCGGCTGTGTGGGGGTCGATGTGCTGCAGCGAGCGCGTGAGCTCGTCGTCGAGGCGCTCCACAAAAGAGACGACGCTGCCGGGGATGCGGAAAATCTCGCCCTCGGTGATGGTCGGCAGCTTCTCGTCATCCTCCCACTCCTCGGCGTTCTCAATGACAACGATCTCCTTGGTGTTCTCCAGGACCTCGAGCAGTTTGCCGAATTCCTGGTCGGCGCTGTCGTAGGTTAGCACGTGCGGGTAAAAGTAGGGTGTTGTAACTACTCACAGCTTCCACTGGTCTTGGTGCATGTGGCTGGCGGTTCCGGACGTGAGGTCGAAGCGCGTGGAGATGAGTGTGAGCAGGACGCGGATCTTCTGGTAGTCGTTGACGGCCACGTCGAACAGCTTCTCCAGCGTCCGGATGTGCTCGAGCTTGTCCGAGTTCTTGCGTCCGCGCTGCTCGACAATGGCTCGCAGGTGCTTGAGAATGCCCTCGGGTGTGTACTGCACGGCCTTGCCGCCGGCGCCGACGGTGATGAAGCCGTCATCAGTCGCGTCCTCGACGATGTCGGTGCCGAGCTGGGGAATCTTGGACTTCTTCTTCTTTTCCTTGGGCGCCTGCTCGACCTCCTCGACCTCGCGCATGAACTCGTCCTTGTTCTCCCGGTACAGGTCGACGTCCTTTTGGAACTCGCGGTTGTGCTTCTTGACCTTCTGGCGGATGGCGTTGAAGCCGCGCGTGTTGACGGCGTTCATCTTCTTGGGCGTGACCTTCTGCTTCTCGTGCGTCTCGAGGACAAGCGTCTCGAGGTCGGCAATGGTCTGGATGTACAGCTTGGGCACCTTGCCGTCGTTCTGCTTCTGCAGGGCGGGGACTTGCTTGTTGAGCTTGTCGAATACTGCGTGTCGCATATTAGCATAGCCAAAGCCAGAGCCATATACGAGGACGTACGGTCTGAGATGACGGCCCAGTCGTTGATCTTCTGCGCGTTCTCCATCAACCGGATCACCGCCTCGAGCTCGTCGAACCGCTTGTCTTTGGCGCTCTTGAGCACCTTGGCCCCGTCTTCCTCCTCGCTGCCGCTGTCGCTGTCGGCATCCTTCAAGAAGCGGTTGGCGCCGCCGCCCTCAGAGTCTGACGACGAGTCGCTGTCGTTGGAGTCTTCATCGTCGGAGTCCTTGTCGGAGTCCTCTTGCGCGGATTCCTCGTCATTAGAGTAAAGCTCTTCCTCGCTGGATTCCTCCGAAGAGCTGTCGCTAGCAGCAAAAAACCGTGACATGTTGCAGATTTTGTCGTCGAGTTAGTGGACGAGGCCGCTGGAGTCGGAGGAGCAAGGTCGCTGTCGCCTTGTTAATTTTGGGAGTCACTGCCAAGACTGCGGGACCGATGTGCGAGTGTTGGTCTGTGCGCAAAACCGCTGAGGGGCAGAACACAAACGGCCAAATGTCGCGTATACCTTCAGGACTCACTCACTTACCGTATGAACCCGTGGACTGGTGTCTCTCTCCATTTGAAAAAAGAGCCTGGCCATCCTCAAAGTCCAGAATCTGTGCTTGGGAGTAGTCGACAAGGGAGGTCTTTGGTCAAAAGACCAATCCGGAACACCTGTATCAACCAGCACACGATTGAGATTGTTTCAAGCGCGTGCAACTTCAGGAGCCACTATCCCATTTTATAAAAGAACATTCCAGTCTGTTAGCAACTGGGGCATCAATCAAGTTCCATACATACTCCATCACTCCTCCAATTGGCTCCCCACCTCCCCCTTAAAGTAGAGCCTGGCTATCCTCAAAGTGCTGATATCCGCTCTTCTAGGTAGGTAGACAGGCGCATAGGACCATAGAGGTGTAGCTTTATCAGCCCATAACGGCGTGTCTTCAGATCATGATTGAATCCTAACTCGGGATCACATGTAAGTTCTAGCACATGTTCAAAATCAATGGATTAGCGTACAGTTTCAGGAGGCGATATTACCGTTCATAACTTCTACTATAAATTCTAGCACATGTTCAAGACCGAAGGAAAAAGATATATTTCCTGGAGCCACTTGTCACCGTTCACAAATCAACATTGCAGCCCGTAGTAACCAGGCCGTCGATGCGGCTCCTCACACACTCCAATACTACCCTCCTATACATGTCTCCGCCTCAGCTCAAAACACACCTTAGCTATCCTCATCAAATTCAAGTTCCTCGCTCCTACGAACGAGCGGCACGGAACCGTAAATAGAAATCATTCTCAAAAGCCCAAATTGAAGGGCCTTCGCATATGCAGCACACGATTGCGCTTCATGCGAGCGCGTTGCATCTTCAGTTCTCACCATCACAATCCAATCATCAATACCAACACGCAAGACTTGGAACTAGATACTCAAAAGCCCAACATGACTACCACTACCACAAAAGAGGCTGGCAGCAGGAAGCGCACGTGAAGTCGAGCATCGTATGTAAAGCTTAGAGACTCAACCGAATTTTCTAGTCGCTGGGTTTATCCGCGGCCCTCGGTGTACGGGCGAAGTTAGAGGTAGAGCATGAACGACGGGCGTGAGTGAGGGCCAAAGTGATCTTGATACATACACTATTCGTCTACAACACATGCGATTTCGCGGCTCCCCCGCGTACGAAGCGACGCTCATGCGAGTATTGCCCGAGGCGGGGGGGAGCGCGAGGCGGGCAGACGGCGTTTCTGGTAATAGGAATAGTTGACGATATCAGGAGTTTAAAGGTCTTGGTGAAGGGTATGAACTTGTTTCCGTCTCAACTCTTGTATCAGAGTATACATACATACATCATACGGTGCTTTGACTACTAAACTCAGCAGGAACGATGTTCTGGCTTGACTGCTAGAGGACAAGTGCACAATCGACCTGATACTTTGATGTAGCTCACATGAACTCCATCCATCACTTCCCAAAGCACCGTGTATCAACTGAAAGCAAGGTCCTGGATATTTTCAGAGTCTAGATATTAGCTACGCTCAGCAAGCTTTACAAGCTGACCACGCCGTAACGTAACTTCAGATCACCCATCGTCGGAAACTCAAACCAGAACCACGATCGAAGTCAATTAAATGCAATTGCATACATCTTCAAGACCCAACCATCGCACTCATCACAAAATACACAAGTTTGAAACCCAAAGCCGAAGGCTAGTATCGCGGATACTTAATTTATATGAATGCTACTAGAATTACATGTGTGCCGTGGTCACGCACTTCGCGGCTCCTCCGCCGAACGGTAAGATTTCACTGAAGCTATCTACCTCTCGAAAACATGCAGCGTCCTTCCTTACTTTACTACATGTACCTCCAAGAGTCGTGGCTAACGGTAAGAGTCACATCGGTGCCCCGGAACAGTCATCGAAGCCAGGTCCTGACCGGCTCGTCCGTGTGCTATACACCACCGCGTCGTGGATGGGATGCTGCAATACACTGCAAACGATGTCCGACTAGTGCGAAGCCTGTGTGGCGCCACGTCGGTACCTGGATAATTCCCTGACACGTCCTTTGCCGAAAGCGTTCGCCATGTAAGCTTGTGTCAGAAAGGTAGGCGCGCGGTAAATGGATTCAGTGCTGTAATCTGGATGGTCCGCATAGCGCCGACTGTACGCCGTAATGGTGTGGTTGAACAAATAAATCAAAGCCTCTCCCGTCATTGCCAATGGTTTTGTGTCATGAAGCCGCCTTCAAGCGATTGGTCTTCGAGATTGCGCACAAAATTTGGGTTCCTCGAACTGCCAGTGCGCGATCCTCGCCTGCGCGCGCTGCCTGCACTTTCAGGTGCACCATCAGGCGGTGGCGGGTAGTAGGCTGGCGATGGCTGTGACCGAATTGGCGCAGTGGGGTCGAGGTGACTGATGACTCTTTGCAGAGCCGGGGGAATGCCTGTAGGCCCCTGCTGTGTGTCCATTGTTGTTGCACGCTGTCGCCCAGCCCGTGTGGTTGCTTGTGCATAGAGGTTCTGAGGCTGGTTGTAATGTCGTGGCTGCTGGGGTTGCATCATCGGCAGTTGCTGGCCATAAGGTGCTGCAGCTTGCGCTGGATATGGTGGAGGAGCGCCTGCGTGGTTCGGGCTGTACATGTTGTTGTACATCTGCGGCTGTGCATGCGGTGTCTGTGCGGCGGCGTACTGGTTCATCTGCATGTTGGCGTACGCTGCGTTTTGCGCCGCCTGAGCTTGTTGGGCTGCAACCACTTGCTGTTGCTGCTGTTGTCGTTGCCTGCTCATGCCTTCGTACTTCTGCTGTTCTTGAACACCGGGTGCTGGTGATCGGCTTGACCCCGACTTCAGCGTCATCGGTGGTACGAACGGGCCAGTGTATTTGGCCTGAGTAATGAAGGGGTGCATTTTCGCTTGAGCCGGCGTCCATCGTTCGAGCGGATTGAGGTTGAGCAGTCCTTGCGCGAAGTCAATGAAGGCTGCACGGTTTCCCATTTCTATGCAATGTTAGTGTCAGGTTCCGTACTCCATTCAACAATACATACCTCGCTCGATCTCGTTCGGCTTCATGTTCTTCCGAGGCATGGGGTAGTTCTTGATGATGTCGGGTAACGTCGTAGACGAAAAGTACTTCTTGCTGGGCTGCTCCTTTGTGCCGTGCTCCCGCGAGTACTGATCCATGGACTTCAAGCGGTAGGACTTGCGGCCGTACTCGTCCTGTGCCTTCTCAAAGAACTCGCCGGATTGCTTGCCCATTTCCAACATCCAGTGTGGCGCTAGTCCAAGCATTTCTGTTATCCTCGAGACTTGGTTGTACTCAGACGATCCGGGGAAAAGTGGGAGCCCGAGGAACAGTTCGACCACAATACAACCCAACGACCACATATCAATTGCAGCAGAATATGGGAGACCTAGTAGCACCTCAGGGGATCGGTAGAATCGCGATTGGATGTACGTGTAGACCGTTTGCCGTTCGTCGCAGGCGGAACCGAAATCGATGATCTTGATGATAGGACTTTCGAGGCTGCAGCATGTTAGTAGTGTTGGGGGGGGGGGGGGGGTTTGT
>Ga0265780_10000091_pt1 | contig 140444 bp, 137 predicted proteins | sample P1T30metagenome_FD_192432 | JGI IMG/M metagenome (GOLD analysis project Ga0265780, IMG submission 192432) | Plant litter microbial communities from East Loma Ridge, Irvine, California - P1 T30 | ecosystem: Environmental > Terrestrial > Plant litter > Unclassified | place: USA: California...
ATCCATCTGGTGACTGGAGGGTGGAGAGCTCCCATGTTCCTCAGTTTAAGAGATGTCGGATTGGTGGACTTAGACGCGATAGGCGCAGCGCATTCACATTCCCTGGCCTTGCGTTGAGGGTTTACCTTAGCTTGCCTTGCTTTGTGTTGCCTTGCCCCACTTGAGATGTGTACATCAATGCATGTATGCACCACCACGTGCATAAACCCGTATGCACAGATCGGCTGCCTGCGGTAGCCGTCTGAAAACACAACTCGAGTCAGTGACGATAGCCTGCCGGCATGCGCGTGCATCTTCAATCTTCATCGTGGGCATATCAAATCACTCTGAGTGATGTTTGTGTTGATGAAACATTGGCAAGTACAGATCGCTTGCGCGAATTGGCTTGGAGCCGCCTGTACACGGACTAGGCCGCATGCACCTGTACAGCGTGTCGTGTCACCGACGAGATGCCTAGGTGGTCACCTCGAAAGACAGCTCGGATGGACCGCTGGCTGCGGGCAGCTGGTCAGCTAAGAAAGTAATCCATTTCTTCCAGCCGCTGAGATGTGTATACTCTAGACGGGTGTTCTGACAACCCGAGGATCTGGTTTGATCGCCACGCATATCCGAGTGACACCGCAGAGCAAGCGAGAAGTGAGTCCGCGGGGAGGCCGGGTCCGGGACATGGCTATGTAGGTGTTGTCAGCGAATATGTGCAGAGTAAACAGCATGAACAGGAGTCGGTATACCTGACTATCGGTCCTCCCTCTCCTTTCCCCGACTAGGTAGAAGTCATTACTCATAATCCGAACCGCTTCTCAAGTCAGTTCAGCCAGGAAAAGCAAGAGGAAGACTCTGAGAGCTCATCTGGGCATCAGGCTCACGACCCGCCAATGGCTTCGACAAGGTAGGCATGAGCCCAGCACCCCCAGAGCACTTCCACCCTCACTAACACGTCGTAGTCACCGCACTAGGCTTGCCGACATACTCAACCCGACACCTGTGCCGATACCCAACCCAACACCAATCGTGGTCATTGAGCAAGACATCCAATACCGGACCTACCGCGTCTTCAGCCGAAACGGCCGAAACTTCCACGCATGGAAAGCAGGCAAGTGCCCGTTCCCCTGTGACCGAGTCGCCCGCGACAACGACGACATCGTCAATGCCATCACCCATCACTACTGCTACGACACCAACGGGTACGAGGACAGTCCACTGGACAATGCGTTGATCCGCCCACTCATCGGAGAGCATTTAAGCCTCAGAAGGGTGCTGGATTTGGGCTGTGGTTCCGGCTTGTTTGTCGCGCAAATCGCGTCTTCATTGCCGAATGCGATCGTAGGAGTCGACCTTGTCGAACGCCAAAACATGTGAGTGTGCGCGTGCGCGAATCCTCGCCTCGAAAGAGCATGTGCTGAAGATTGACCGCCGAGGGACAGGGAAATTCCGAATGCGATCTGGCGGGTGCCAAATTCCAATCATGGCAGTGCTTTGGACTTCGATGAAGATCTCTCTTCTCTAGGGCTGGGTAGTTTCGGCACGCCTCAGAGCAGGTCCGCCTTGGTGCACAAAAACCCCTGCTAACGCTTCGCGCAGTACGTCGATCTTCCCTTGCTCCCAATGTTGAGGAGGGAGTTCTGCAATCCCATGACCGCTGCGGCTGACCCGATATGTACAGGACTATGTTCGCATGGCGCACTTGAACGGTGCCATATCTGATGTCGGCGCACTGCTCCGCAAAGCCTTCGAGCTGGCAGTCCCTGTTACCGGAGTCATCGAGTTCACCTTCATCGATTGGACTTTGCGGACAGCGAACCCGGACCCAATCCCAATAGACAGTGCATTGAGCAGGCTGCAGCAATGCATCGCCCTCACCTCACGGAATCGCAATGTTCCCCTAAATCCAGACCCCAACACAATTGACGACCATCTCTTCCGAGCCGGCTTCACGGAACAGATCCATCGTACGCACATGTTGCCACTCTCAACGTGGTCCCGCGACTTAAGCCAGTGGAAGATCGGCGAGAAGATGCAAGTCCTCCTCGCTTACCACCCGGACCCGGGCTTCAAGAGCTACTTGGAAGACCTTTGCCTGGAATTGCTGACAACATGGCTCGGCATGAGACCTCAAAAAGTCAATGAGCTGATTGCCCAGTGCGTGGAGTATCTGTGGAGGAAAGAGAACAGGATCTTCGTCAACCTGCACACTTGGACTGCGAGGCGACCGTAAGTCTTGCCATGGATCCCCTTTCGTGCAGTGCTGACATTATCAACCAGAGGCCCAGCAATTGCACCCTGAGGAGACCTCGAAACCGAGGCAACATCCGGCATGAAAGTCGGCTGATTTTTATTAGTCAGAATCGTGAGCTGATGGAACACTCCACTCTGGAGGTCATATGTTAAGATGTAATGTAGGGGGAACTCAAAGAAGAAAATGTCATAGTAATGCAGACCTATAACGTATATGGTACAAACAGCGAACTCGCCTACCACTCCATAACCTCGCCCTGGGCTGGCTTCTGCATGCGCAAAACCTTGTCGCAGTTGAGCAGGCACAGCGGGTCGAATGCGATTTTCATCTGTTGTTGAGCACGTTGTCAGCATTATTTTCGACTTTGGGTGACGCGATGCAACTTGAAGGGAGCTTTCGATTACCTTTCTCATCAGATCGACCGTGGTCTGTCCGATCTCGTGCGGCAGGTAGTCGCGCTTCACTAAGCCGACGCCGTGCTCGCCTGTCGCTGTGCCTTCCATCTCGATCGCGCGCTTCACCATGCGGTGCACGAGCTCCTCGGCGATACTGTGCTGCGCCTTGTTGTAAAGGATAATGGCGTGGAAGTTGCCGTCACCGACGTGTCCCACAATGCTGCCTGTTAGGCCGCTACGCGAGATGTCGCGCTTCGTCTCGTCGATAATGTCTGCCATTCGGCTCATCGGGACGGCGACGTCCGTCGTCCAGACGCTGTCGTCGGCGTTTTGCTTTTTGGCCATGACAGACCAAAGAGCCTCCTTGCGTGCTTGCCAAAGCTCCTCGGCCTCGTTGGCGGAACGTGCAAACTCGAAAGACTTGGACTTGGACTGCTTGGCAAGTTTCTGGACCATTGCCACGTGCTCCTTGACAGCGGCCGGGGTGCCAGCAAATTTAAAGAAGAGAGTCGGTGACTCTTGCCAGTGGCGAGAGGTGGAGCCGGCGTCGTTGATGCACTTCATTTGCACATCGTCGAGGATCTCGACGGCGGCAACGGGAACGCTAGCGCCTACCACACCGAACACGCAGTTGGCGGCGTCTCGAATAGTAGGGAACGTGCAGACAGCAACGGAAGTAGTGTCGGGTGTGGGAGTAAGCTTGAGCGTGGCTTCAGTGACGAGACCGAGAGTGCCTTCGCTGCCGATGAAAGTGCGAGTGAGATCGTAGCCAGCCGAGGATTTACGAGGACGTTGCTTAGTCTTGATGACGGTACCATCTGCCAGGACAACAGTCAAGCTGAGCACCCAGTCTTTCATCGTGCCGTAACGGTATGCGTTCGTGCCACTGCAGCCAGTTCCAATCATGCCGCCGATCATAGCACCTGGTCCAGGATCCGGGGGAAAGAAGAGACCGTCTTTGGCGAGATCCTCGTTCAGGTCCTGCCAGCCGACAGCAGGTTGGACCACGACGTCGAGATCCTCTTTGTGCAGTGCGAGTACTTTGTCCATACGGCTGAAGTCGATGCAGATGCCACCGCGGGTCGCCGCGAAATGGCCCTCTAGAGACGTGCCACCCGAGTATGCGGTCACCGGAATCGTCCTTCTGTGGCAGACCTTCATGATCTCGCTGACCTCTTCCGTGCTCGCAGGTTTCAAGACAGCAAAAGGTACATCGCCCGGTAGACTCGCGTAGGTGCTCCATTCACTGCCCGAGTGTGATTTGACCTCCGCCTGTGAAGTCGAGATATTGTCCTCGCCGATGATGTCCTTGAACTCGGCCCATGCTGCCTGAAGTGTCGCCGGCGATACATCGTGCTTAGGCTCTGCCGTTTTCGACAAGGGTGTAGTCGAGGAAGTGTCTGGGTCACTGGGGATTTGCTTGCCGAAGAAGTAGCCTCCAATGGCGCCGACGGTCAGAACTTGTCCGTGTTAGTTCCAATGCTTTCATACAATACGGGTAGCTTGGTTCGACCACATACCAAAAGGTACCAGCCATGGTGGGCTGCTCCTCGCTCTTTGCGCCTCTCTGTGCTCTGCAAAGCGCGCCTGCTCTGCCTTGTCTCTCTGCAAGCGCTCGGCGGTGCTCTGGTATAGTTGGCCTTTGAACGACTCCTTCTCTTCCTTCTCTTCCGGTTTGGCCTTCAGGGCGTAAGAACGTCGGCCCTTCGGTTGCAAAGCTCCCCCATTGCGCGAGCACTCAAGTCTCTGCTGCAACTGTTGGCGGAGAAAGCGGCTGGTCGTCGCAGCGCGCGACATGTTGGTGACTTGGGCAGCAGATGTAGGTGGCACTGCGTCGCACCGAAAAAGGGATGTCAGATATGTATGTAAGGTGTATCGTTTCGATCTAATCACGCAACCGTCGAGCCATTGCAAGTGCTATTCCCGTCTTATGTAAATTCGGCTGGTCAATACCCGAGCTGCTTCGTTCTCCGCACGCGGCAAACGGCGATCGGAGGTGTCAAGGTTCGGATTCTCTATTCAACGAGATGGCATATACATGTAATTAGGCTAGATGAATGACACGATATGGATGCATCGTTGTGCAAGAGCTGACTTTCGTACGTGTCTCTCTCACTTCGATGCCTGGCAGCACATCACTTTTCATACGACATGCTCTGGTTCCTACGAGCTAGCTGTGGGACATGTTGCTCAGCATGGAAAGATGATTCAAAGAACTACCGCGGCAAATTCTCCAAAACGGATAGGATGTGAGAGTGTAATTGATCAGCCATACGCAGCCAGGACATAATGCTACCTACTTTACGCCACGCTCTATCCCGTGCCAAAACATCCCCGGGAGCCGTAGCTCAGCCAGGAACAGTGACAAGATGTAAACGCCAAAGGATTAAGATGTAACAAGAGGGAGAGGGAGAGAGGAGATACAAGAATTGGCAGATTTTAGTTCCTGTCAAGTCTGCGCCTCAAGTTCCTCGTACGCTTCATCAGCTTCTTGTACTTGTGCTTCTTCATCTTCAGCTTCCTCTGGCGCTTCACGGAAATGAGACGCATCTGGGGCTTGCGCATGCCAGGGACCTGGCGGATGTTGCGGAGAGGGCTGGAAGCCGCCGCGGTGATGGAGTGGATGGCCTTACGCTGCGATAGCAGATAGGCCTGGTTCTTGCGCCATGCGCGCGCAAGGAAAGGCTGGTGAGGTTGGCGAGAGGCGGTCCTCACAGGGGTGCTCTCCTTTGCGTTGGCAATCTGAACCAGAGGAGACTGCGATGCGGTGTATGTCTTGTGTCCGTCGGCCGCAGTGGATTCGGTGACCACGATGGTCGTCTGGAACTGCTTTGATTTGGGCTTTGTGGCACGCGCGCGCTTCTTCTCCGACGCTTTGGACTCGGGAGGGAAAGCCTGAGGCGGAGGAGGAGGCTGGAAGGGCTTGAATTGTGTGACGAGGTCGTCGATGGTCCTGGGTTTAGGCGGGCCGTCTAGGTGCTTGACGCCATTGCTGTTGCTTGAGCTTTCTTGGAGAACCTCCCATCGTACTCCTGCCTCATCTTGTGACGCGCCGTTGTTGCCCTCCAAACTCTCAATCGTGTCCTGAAGAGCGATGATGACATCCTCAGGTCGCTTTTCCGCCGAGTTTCCGTTTTCCCAGACATCAAGCTGTGGTTTTGACTCGAAAATGTTGTTGAAGGTCTCTTCCGACGCAGGCTGAGGAATCGGGTTAGACAAAGAAAGTGGGTGATGTAGACTGAAGAATGCGGAAAGCCAGAAGTCTAGAAGAAACGTCAGTACGGAACGCGATGCAGAGTACCTCATACAACGTACCCTTCTCTCCAACGTGCTTGGTATCAGGCACAGTAGGTAGTCCGGCAAACTGGTTTGCCTCCTCCTTGCCCTTTACGCTCTTCTCGACTTGAGTCCTCTTTATGCGGCTTGCGCGTCTGGGTGTCTTCTCAGCCTCGGACGCCTGGGCGGTGTTCTCTGCAGCCTTCGCAGCGGGAGCGGGCTTGCTGCTGCTGCTATCAGGCGGGCAGCTGGCCTTGCTGCTAGACTGTCTGCGCTGGTGAGGGCGGCGCTGAGTGGAGGTTGCGAAGCACTGCGATGCGGTCCACGGGGCAGGCGCCGGGGCTGCGTTGGTGAGGGTGGTGGCGCGGTGGGCGGCCCGCGTCAATTTGGAGGAGAACATCGCAAGTGAATGTGATGTTCCCGAGTGGTATGGGTGATGTTCAAAGGTATGGTGTGACGAGATGGCCTGCGCCAGCGGCTCTTTGAGGTCGGAGATGCGGCGGCGGAGGCGCTTGGCGGGACTCGGTGAAGACGACGGAGCGCTCATGCGTACCTAACACCAGACTTCGGCGGTTATCGCGATGATGATCTGATCCACTTTAGCAACACCGCCTGCATGACACTGACACTGACACTACTACTGTTTGCTTGCTGAGGGTGGTGTTGGCCATATCACGAGTCAAGAAGGCCTTCGTTGTTGGGTGAGCTCGGTAAATCAAATACTGTAGTTAGACTACAACAGGTAAGGACGATTTGCTTGATCGTCGCCCCTTCGCTTTGTCCTTTCACCCGCCACTTCAGCACTTGAGATCTATCACACAGCATCATCCAGAAAAACAAAGACTCGCAGCATTTACTCCATCGACACCGCCACAGCCTCAACACATCACTACTACTGTGCTTACAATATGGCACAAACAACTGAAAGCAGCGTCAAGCCAGACCAGAAGACCCTCCAAGAAGCCGGCGAGCTAGAGGTCTTCGACGAGAGCGGTAAAGCCATCCCGTTTGCAGAGCTCTATAACACCGAAGGAAGGACGGTGGTGGTCTTCATCCGTCACTTTTTCTGCGGCGTGAGTGCCCGAAATCCAGACCACAGTCGGCATCAAACACTAGTACTAACAACCCCCACAACAGCACTGCGAAGACTACGTCCGCGAATTAACAAAAATCTTCCCACCCAAAGACCTCGAGCGCAGCAAACCGACCACCAACCTCGTCATCATCGGCTGCGGCGAACCTGCAGCAATCGCAAGCTACAAGCAACGGACGGGCAGCTTATTCGACATTTTTTGCGACCCGTCTCGGAAGCTGTACGTCAAGCTTGGCATGACGAGCTCGCTCTCCATGGGCGACCAGAAACCGGCCTACATCCAAACCAGCATCCTGAGCGGCACGATCACGAGCATGAAGAACATGCTCACGGCCGGCGCAGGGATCTGGAAGGGAGGTGACTTCAGCCAGAACGGAGGCGAGTGGGTCTTTGTCGACGGGAACCTGGAGTGGTGCCACCGCATGCAGCACACGCGGGACCACTCCGAGATGGCGGACTTGGGCAAGGTCTTGGGGTTCTCGCCGATGAATTAGGGGTATCGAAAATCGGAACCAGGGCAGCGCAGGAGAGCATACCGATTTTTGATTCGGTTGAGAGGTTCGGGTTGGTGACGAGTGATCACATGACGTTTTTTATTTTGTTTCGTATCGGATTGGCGTAATATTAATATCCAAGCAACGACCTGAGACTAGCTAGGAATTTTTCACAACGCCTCTAATTGAGTATCCTTTGATCGCCCCAGACTGTTCATGCGCAGCAGCACAGTGACATGGTACCAGAAGCCAAGATCTACCTTCTGTGAGTCATACCGAACCTGAATATCTCGGTGGAAGACACGGTACTCGGCGCAGGGTTTTGGGAGCGGCCGTCACTCGAGTTGGCGCTGCTGGGAGAAGAGGTCATGTCGGGTCTGAGTTGCCCGGCTTTTGTGAGATTACGTGGCCAGGGCGTATTCACTTCTTTGCGCAGCCAACGCTGTGCAGATTCAAGTGTCGGTCTTCGCCTCTTGATTAGAGGTGTCTCCAAGCTGTCAGTTGCTTCGAGACGTGGCAGGGCTGCAGCGTCAGGACGGTCTAAGGACGAAGAGGTTAGTTCATGTTTCTCACTACAGGTACGTCAAGATTCAATTACCGGCAGCGAACAACGGGCTCACAGCCACGCTAGGCAATGGTGTCCGTGACACGCTCTTTGAAACAAAGGCATGCGCGCCACTATCTGGCGATAGGCCTCTCTCGGGTCTGTACCCGACGTAAAGGTCCAGCAAGCTTTCAATATCATCGTGCGGTGGTATAGAAGGCACCGTCGACCCTACTACATCGGAATACTTGTGAGTCTGATCGTAGACTTGTGAAGCCGTTGGAGCCCCGTTGTAGCCTTGCATCAAACGCTGGAGATACAGGCGATCCACTGTGATGTTCGCGGTACCGCTTGGTCCTGCGTGTCGAAGGAATCGAGCGAGCTCTTTGGTAGATCCTTCACGAATCTGGGCATCACGTGGGGATAGCTTCTTGCGCGGCAGTGACCGTAGGGGTGAAGTATTTGGAAGCTGTCGATCGAAGCCAATCTCTGTTGTTCCGAAGCTGGGTGTGGGAGGTATGCTGATTGCTAAGTATGACTTTCTGTGGGTTGCCGGAGTGTTCAAGTCGTGGTTCACCTCGATGTCACCCTTCGAAACGTTAGAAGATGCATGCCCACCACCTGATGTCCTTTTCTCTTGAGAGGTAGATCCTGGCCTTGAAGGTGCCTCAAATATGAGCTCTGCAGGTATGTTATGGAGGCATATCGGCGTCACTTTGATCTTGCCAAATTGGTTCTTTCCAGTTCTGAGTATCGTCCGTACTCGCTCAGCGTCTTCTTCCACAGCCGATCTTGGAAGTCCGAAATCGAGCCCACGAGTTCGACAGTCAAGCACCTCAGCAGGCAGTCTCTCCAATGTGCTTTTAAGATGTGCGTGTCCCGTGTGGTGGTCTTCGAGCTCCACATTCACCACCCCGAGGAGGAAGTGAGTAATGGGATCATCCGCATCCAACAGAAGGGCCTTCTCGAAAGACGCGGAAGCAAGGTCAAAGTCGCCTAGCCTTGCTTCAATCAAGCCTCTGTTCAGAGCGAAGGTCTTCTGATCCTTTGGATCTGGGCTGAGCTTTGCCAGCTGTGAGAATGTATCTGCGGCGCTTTGCCATTCGAAGTTGTGGTATAGCAGACATGCGTGCTCCCACAGATCGGACAATCCAGAGGGAGATAGTCGTCTGTGTTCCACCATTTTGCCAGGCTATCTTGGGAAGAAATGGGATCCCGATTGATCGACGAATGCCAACGAAATGTACGGGTAGATGTGGTTCCAAAGACTGCCGTCCAAATGCTGTAAATATGTTGCAGAAACAAAAGGCTACGCAGGCAATGGAGTACACCAACGTCACTAAGACTAATTACATAACGGTGGCCATGAGACATTGAATCGCACATTGAATTGCCGGTTACTGGCGAGCAGTCCTCGACTTTGGGGATGTCGCCAGGACCATGATTTCGTGATCCGGGAGCCCAGCGTCATGAACGACATTCACGTCGACAAATGAGGCTTGTATGATCCTCTCGCTGTCAGCCCAGTCACTGCGGTGACCAAGCCACACCAATTTTTCAAGCGCGCCTTCGGCGAATGCATTGATGTACGATGCGATCAAGTCCGGAACTCGTGGATAAACGAACATCAAGACCGAGGCAATTATCGCATCCGAGTGTAGTGCTCGAGTGCCGGGTACTCTAAGCACGCGTCCAGCGGCCAAAAAGTGACAGTCCGCCGAAGGCACCTCCACGCCGAATAGATTCAATTCACCGGGTAGCATCTGTAACAGCAAATCTTCCAAGAAGCCACTACCACATCCGACAGACAAGATGAGATCAGGATCCCGAGGGAGTGCTGATGCCAGTGCCTGGAGCAAAGGTTTCGAGATGGCGAGGCAGCATCCGGCAAACTGTTGTGGTTCGTCACCAACATCCGCCAGCGGTGCCTGCATGTCCGTCAAGGATGCTCGTTGAAAAGTGAGTCAGAAGACGTGCAAGTGCAAGCCGCCTGCATGCACTCTTTGAAACACGCAGTCAGGCAGTCAGCTGCGTCTCTAGGTAGAAAGCTTTGACGCGCGTCAGGTGACGGTCTCACGCGACTGCGAAGGGCGACAGTCGGAGGCGGTCGGGAGAATGTATGATGATGGTTATGTCGTTGTCAGTGTGGATGTTCACATGACCTGGAATATGTAAGTGAATGGTGGTCGGTGTCGAGAAACCGAAAATGAGGCTGGCGTGCAACGAGGTCTTGGCGCCTTTTTCAGCCCGAGAGAAGCTGCAGTGCTCACGTCAGCTGCCCATGTCCGACTTGTTCGTGACATGGCATGGCATGATAGACAACAAGTTTTCAGAGCTGCCCACGAGTAAGTCGTTCTTAGTACCTGGATGGGCAGATGCAGGGCGAATGGAACTGCAGCATCGAGATGGAATATTCCTCTATGCTGCACGACCATGAGCTACACGGTCCTCGCAAGCAGCTGTCCAAGCAAAGATTGATGTCGAGTTGTACGTGTCGTCGGATGATAGTTGATGGATTCCTATGATATGTGTCGGACTAAGATCTGATTTCGAGATCGATGGTAAGATTGTGCAATGTTGGAGGCGACCAGTTGGAAGTGCCATCACATGGCAGCCTCTCACACTTTCACGGAGCTGCCGAAGACAATCTTGATCTGCACGCTACCTACGCTCAGTCTACGCCACAGGAACAACATTTTAGACTGGATCGTGCACAGCCTCTTGGGTTAGGTCCACTTTTACGCCTCTCTCACCGTCCTTATGCGTTCATGTTTCTATTTCCATTCTGCATGTCTAGGTACGATTACCGGCAGAACGTGGCCTTGCTTGACTGCCATTATTCCGACCATCCATGGCTTCAATGATGGAGTAGACGTAGTAAGCGCTGGTGTCACCAACCTTCCCGTTGACCGCGGCTGCTACCTCGCAGTACCTTTAGTACCTTTCAGGTCACCCGGCCGCGCAGAGGAGTCATCCCTGGTACGGGCCCTTATTGGCTGCGCACCAAGCACGAGATCCCTGCTGGTGCACCTGTTACTCGCAGCCACGGGTCGACGACATCCAACAGAGCCGGTTTTGCGCGACTTCACGAAGACTTGCGCGCATCCCCCCCGTTCGAGGAGCGTCCCGGACAGCCTTTCCCGCACATGGCACGATCCTACTCGAAGACACTGGGCCCGCTCGCCATGAGGAGTATCTGCGCCGGTGATGTGGAAGGCCCCGGTATTCGAGAACGTCGATCATGCGCGCAGAGACTGGCCACGGATGCGGCCTGCAGATGATTCTGAAACACAACTTCAATCAAGTATGCAGCGCAGACTGCTGGACGCATCATGCAGACTCGCGGCGATTGGGAGCAGCAGGCAGCAAGCGTGCGTGGAATTCGTACCTCGAAGGCTACGACATCTTAGTTTGCGCCGCCGGCGATTATCAGGTCTACCCGCCTCGGGGTCTCCCATTCGTTGGTCCCGAACGGAGACAATGCCGCTCGACACCGACGATCCGAGGCGAGGCGTACCGCTCGTCACAAAAAGTCAAAGACGAGGTTTCCCTTTCGGGTCAATGGACGAGGTGTTGCGACTACTGGCGATTTATTGATGATGGAGCCAAACTACCTACTGATCTGCCGCAGTGCTACCGTGCACAAAAAGACGAATGTTTTCACTATTCCCGCGCACACGGAAGCGACGGACGGAGGAGGCGAGCAGTCTGCAAAAAGTGGACGGCCCCAAGGCAGACTAGACATGCAAGTCGGTCGGGCGATATGCAGGCGCATGCAAGTCGCAGAATCAAGAGGCTGTGCTTGCAGCCAGCCCGCCAGCAGCCAACCTTTAGTGCCTTTGTAGGGCAAGTCCGAGAGCAGCAGCAGCAGCACAGCACACAGCAGCAAAAGTCGAACGGCCTTCAAGACCCTCGACCTTCAATTCCTTATACATAAGCCGCCTCCGTCGCTCCCCGCACCCTTCTCGCTTCCTTCACATCGCCCACCACCCTGTTACGCCACCTCATTCGTCGACCACCCCATCCATCTTGAACCCTCTCCCCTCCCTGGCGTATCACTCTAATACCACCTTTTTCCAACATCGCTTCGAGAGACATCTCACTTCTTTTCGTCCACCCTCTTGTCCATCGTTTTTTTTCCTTCTCTGAACGCCGTCCGTATATCATCGCATTGCATCGCATAGCATCGCATATCAACCACATCGACCGGTTCTCGCATCACAAATAGGCAGCCATGCCTATACAACTGCTACCCGCGTCAGCACAGGCTTTCGCCCCGCGATCAGCCCCGAACATCGTGCTCAACTCCAAGGTCGAGCCCTGGTTGACCCAGACGCTCAAGCGCATCAACAAAATCAAGCGACCCTTGAACAGTGTACCTCAGCACATGCGCTGTCTCACCGAGACTCTCGCCGGCGAAGCAGCAATCTGGTCTCTCTCCTCCCTCATGCTCCCCAAAGCCGCGGACTCGGAACTGCGCAAGGATGACAACCCTCTGATGGAAGCTCTTCACAACTATCAGCTCGTCCACATCGAGGCCTACGTCGTGCACGTCGACATGGTTTCGCAGTACGAGGTGGCTTTCAAGCTGACCACTGACACGATCGAGGCGCTGGTCGATTACCACAAGGACATCTACTCGGTTGATGTTTCCGCCAACACTTGGAGCTGGCCCGAAAAAGATGCCCAGCTGAAGAAGATGCAAGACGAGTTTGTGCAAGCCGCGAACCGTTTCGTCTTCCGAACTGGCGCCCGTGCGTTGGAGGGTCTTGAAGAGGAAGGAGCTGGCGAGCTTCTCGAAGGTCGGTCAGAGGACGTGAAGAGCCAGATCATGAATCTGTTTCTTCCTCTCCTCCCTCCACCTCCGAGAATCGTTGACGTGATCCACCCGGCACCTCTCATCCAGAATCAGAGCGCCGCTGTCGGTGGCTGGTGGCAGCCAACACAACAGTTGGTGACACCTCACCCAGCGCCGATCGATTCGTGGCAGGTGCTGCCGTCAACACCTTCGCCCACGGCGACAAGCTGTAGTGACGGACCGTCTAATGGATTCTGGCACGACAACAGCTTCAACAACGCACAGCTCCCTTCGCCCACGCCTTCTTTCAGTCTGCCCTATACCTCCGCGCCCACGAACTTCTACAGCTCTCCCGAGTGCATGGCACCCCTGCCTGCCATTCCCTTGCCCAGCATGTTGCCTCATCATTGCGGCAATGACTTTGGCATGGGTGGCTTCAACGACTTTGGCTGGAACCAGGGTCTTTACCAGCCGCAGTACGCTGCCATGATTTAATCATCTACGGTAGCCGAACCACTGGTGTGCACCCTCTTTTCTAACCCCAGCCGTTGAACGACTACCCTCAGGAAGTCGGAGTTTTGGCCCAACCCGACCGCACAGCTTACCATCCTCGATGACACGAATCCTGAAATGCGCACAGGATCCGCCCACACGAGACTTACGATGTAAACTCTCTGCTCATGCGATGCGACGATGATACCCGATGTTGACCATCACCTTTTCTTGGACTATGGACTCAGCATTACAACTATTTATGGCATGGACGGCGCTCTTGTTTTTCCCCTTTCGTTATTTGATTTTTGCAAGCGAGCATGGATACTGGATTTTCTTTGGTTATTTCACGAGTGAACGCATCTCTGGGAGGCACGCATTGCGAAACTTTTCAAAAGACAACACATATGACCTCGCGGTCTTCGCTTTGCTGGTTCCGCTTCCGGCCGGTCTGGATGTTTTGGGGATTCTGGAATGAGAGCGCATCGACATCTTTTATTGCGCTGCTTCACTCGCGGTGCTGGCACACCGCCTTCACTTCTTTCGAGCCTTCGCGCGCCTGGAAATCTGCCTTCGCATTACAATCTTGGAGACTTGCTAGTCGAGTTCCAAGAGGATGGCGTGGGCATGGTGATGAGGGCGTACGCGGCGTTGTCTCCGATGGTAACATTTCGGACTGGACTCGACAACGACGAACGGCAATTTTGTTCTTTTGCTTGAGCCTACACGAGTATCCTGGCGATACTGGCTCTTAATACGACATACCACAAGACCCTTCCGACAACACTGGAATCGATATCGACACTGGAGGCATATCCCACCGCACCGGATGCAGGAGACTTTTGGTCCGCGACTGTGATAGAGTCTGGCATCTGCGATGTCAGCTCTATACATGTTCCGAGGCTTTGGGTTTCCGAACGCGAGACGGGAGGAGGTAGACCGGCTTCGAGTGGCCATGGTCTCCCGCGTCCGAGGGCTTGGAATTGGCACCTTTTGTCGATTCTTGCGCCTGTGGGATATGCTGTTGATGGTTGGAGATATCGGACACCCTGGTCCGACGCCTTGAATGGCATACCGTGACTTTGGGTGGGGGAAACGGGGAATTTGTCGGACTATGTAGTCTCGCCATACTACACTCTCGCTGGTCGGGGGAAGCCTTGTTGCCTTACTAACCAGCTAGTAAGGTTCAGGTAAACTGGTGCTGGTTGGATTCAACCGTCGATGAGCCTTGAGAGCCTTCGGCGGGTCCGAATATTTAGTTTTGCTTGTCCAGATCTAATCGAAAGAACATCTGCCATTTATGCCTCTCACGTGCACTTGTGATATTTAAAGCAGTAGTATGCACCTCACCCACTGTAAATGTACGCGCTGCCTGAACATCGGGAAGGTTTGTGTACTGTAGCCATGGATTGTACATATGTGGTAGCTCGGCACGTGGGAAACGGTTGCATGTGATTGTCGCCAAGAAGAATGACGACGGTTGCGGAGGCGCCATGATGAGTGAGGTATACAGCGGCGGCGGCGGTTACTGGTCACTGTTAGACAAAAGCCACGGCGGTTGTGACTCTCTGATTTCTTTGTTGGAATACACCCACACCATGTCTGCTTAAGGTAGCATCCATCCTACAAAGCAGATTCCTCTCCCAACCGGATATCAGCCATTTCTGCACGTGCCGGTCAGCGTAAACAGCGTAACAGTGCACCTCGCAGAGCCGCAATGCGATAACCCGACGACCACAATGCCTCCCGTGAATACGCCTGCCGTAAACACGCCTGCCGTGCCCTCACCAACGGTATGGCCTTCGACCCTGCCCGTGTGGACTGCCACGCGAAACTGGTCAGCTGATAACTAGGTGTAGAGAAGCCCTCGGCATGCACAAGATCCCGCCTTCGAGCGCTCTCTCACGCCTTTCTCATACCTCTCGTCGCCCGCGCCCGACCTAGCCTCGACATTGCACACTCAATCCGTCGACGCCACCAACGAAGCGAACCTTTCAGCAAATACCGACTTCCTTCGAGACTCCCTCGAAGCGTTAGACCAGGCGAGACAGCGACCGTCGGCACGAGCGTACGTGGATGCTCAGCGAGATCCACGGCTTCCTGGCCAGACACACGCTGAGACATATGTACCTCGGAATAGAGAGGAGGCAGCAGAAGACATATCACGACGGGAGCGCTTGCAGAGGGTCCTCACGCGCCTGAACCGCCTGCACGAACCGCAGGCTTCGGCTTCCGACAACGCGTACGGGAATCGCACGCCTTCGCCAAATCGGCAAAGCCTATACGATTGGGCGCCACCAGGAGCAGAAGGCGGAGCTGGAGGACGCCGATTGGACGATATCCTAGCTGAGCTTCGGAATCAACAACCGGAAACTTCAGTAGAGCTCCTTCGCATGCTAGGACAGAGCCAGCTGGAAGGAGGTCGCGACAGTGCTGCGAGAGCGGCGTCTCACATGCGGGTTAACGGGACCGTGGAGTCTTACGAGCAGATGAGTGAGCGAAGACGAAGGGAACGGCAACAAAGCCTACGCAACAGGGCGTTGCTTCAACGGGCGAGGCAGGAGAGCTCTCCAAGCGCAACTGAGCGTATGCTGCGGTACGTGATGGAACGAGAGCGCAGTGGGTTGAGCGAGGAAGAAGAACGGGCAAGAGGAAGTGGGTGGTTCAGGCCGACTCCGCGCACTGGGAACAATCGAGACGACGACGACGGATATCGAGACGATTGGCTGGTGCTTGAAGACGCGCAAGACCGCGACAGGCGAGACAGGGTGGATGCATTCCGGCGAGGATACTTGGCAGAACACGAACAAGCCAGACTGCCCCGTCTTGTGGCGCCGTCAATACCGGCTGCGGCACCCTCGAGTAAGGCGTCGCTGTTCCTGGAGAACGCCTTGAAGTACTTGAGCGACCTGCGATCGTCTAAGTCTTACGAAGACGCTCTTGCTACCGCGATCGATAACAACCTTGCCACTAAAGAATTCTTCGCGGACAAACACGATGATTTCGTTCTGGATCTGGACGATGTCGACCAACCAGCGCCTTCATCCTGGGTGCAGCCAGGTGCCATATTTGAAGGTCACCAGCATGCTTCAGGCGCTGGCATGAGCCTCGCACACCAGCGACAAGTCTATCCAAATACCCACATCGAACAGATCAACCCTAACTTCACGTCCGCGGACCACTTCAGCTCCATGCGAACGGGCTTCAACGCTTCCCGGCCCTGGCTCCCACATCAGATCCCGCCAGCTCCTCGTCTCCCAATCAGCCGTACCAAACCATCCGATCATGCTCACGATCATTGGCCCGTTCGAGTAACGATACACGAAATCGATTGGGACAAAATGACCTTACAGGGAACTATGGAGGCTTATGACGTCCCGCAGCACCCTACGACGACAACCGGGATATCAAGCTCAGGCACCACGGCCGACTCACGACCCAAAGCCGGCAAGAAGCATGCACCAATAACGACATACCTCGAAGGTCACATTCTCGACCACCGCACGCACAGCTTCCTCACTCCATCCTCGTCCAGCGCAAAACGCCACGACTCCAACCCAACATTGGCAGACTCCATCTCCTTCCCCTCCGCTACAGCACATCTGGACGCGCAGAACTGGCTCGCCCTCCCGCCCTTCAACACCCTCTGCCAACAGAACAACGACAACACAGCCTCAACATCCGCGGCAGCAGACAGCCTAGCCCGCCTCCTCCTCTCGCGCACCCAACTCTCCCAGCTCAACGACGAGTACATCTTCATGCGCTGGAAGGAGCGCTGCTTCGTGCACACGCGCCACGACTGCTGCACCTCCAGCACCTCGGACCGCCTGAGCGACCAAGACCGCGGCCACGGCCTGACGATCAGCGGCTTCTACTACGTCAGCCTGCGGCGCAGCGACGGCGAGGTCGACGGGCTTTACTTCGATCCCAGCTCGACGCCGTACCAGCTCTTGCGCTTGAAGGGTCAGGCCGGGGGTTGGGGGAGCTTCGAGTTGAGATAGCCTCGACTTTTCTTTGTTTCTCCTTCTTTCTTCTGTCTTGTCTTTTGGCATCTGGATAGGTTGGGGGCTGTATGTGTTGTTTTACCGATGGGTCCTTTTGGGCTTCTCTTTTTGTATCTGTTTTGGTTGGCTAGTAGGGTTGCCAGTGGTGTGTGGGTTTGTTTCGAATAGTGAGATGTATTACGATCCGAGGCATGGCTATTTTAAGTCATGCCACCTCATATACCATGCGTAAAGTGTTGTGCAGCCATTGCATCGGTTTGAGCTAATTGACTACCCAGTTGTTTTCGTGCTTGATTCGAGGGAAGTGGGCACGAGTTGGCAGGATACTCGTAGAGGTTTCACGGGCCGAGCATAGCATACACATCACTCTCTCGAACATTGAAATCACATAAATGGCACAAGAACGTTTAGTGTGAACATAGAATGTCCGTGATTCCCGTTGCATTCAAGCCAGCTCCAGCCAAGTAGCTGGCGCACCTAATGTACACTGCCGAAGAAAAATGAATTTCCGCCAGCAATACCTCGGTGGCTCTCCCCAATACCAGATACACCCGCTAATGACGAATGTCGTTGGTGATAGTCCTCCCACAAAGATGCCATGTCGTGGATTGTGTAGCCGAATACTGATAGGAAGCGCCGTCGGAGGGTTGCGAAACTACTGGCTGTATGCTGCTTGGTCGCTCGGTCGAGACGCTTACTGCTCGGTCTGGAAGTAGTTGAGCAGGATGCCGCGCTCCTGGGACTCCTCACCCCAGTCCTTGACAACGACGCAAGAGCAGTTGACGACCTTGCGGGCGTTGCCCTCGCGGTCGATCTGGCCTGTAATTCAAGAACAGTCAGAAAATCTGGCCTCGCATGCATGTCACCTTTGAAAGGGTAAAACTTACAGAGACCAGCCCACTCGCCGAGCTGCTTGCCGTCGGGGACCTTGATCAGAGGGATCTTGTGCTCGCCGCAGAGAGCGACGACCAGCTTCTTGTAGGCCTCCTCCTCGCAAGCCTCGTTGAGGACGCACATGTGGGCCTGGCGACGGTCAAGGGCCTTGGTGGCCTCACGGAGACCGCGGGCAAGACCGTCGTGGATGAGGGAGATCTTGAGCACGCCCTTGAGCGCGTCGAGGACGGACATGTTGCCGCCGGCGGCGTCAGCGGGGACCTCGACCTCCTCGACGGCCTCGACCTCCTGCTGGGGAACCTCTTCTCCGTCCGACTGTAGGGGAAAGACACGTTAGCAAGAGCTCTGTCTGTTGCGCAACATAATCCCGGTCGATACATTGGGAGCCTGTATCTCCTGATTTCCTTCGCAGATCTCCCATCCTTGTTCATCCACCTCTTGCTCCGTCGTTCCTCTCTCCCCCGCTTCCCGCTCCCAATGCCATCGCGCCGCCAGAACCAGGTTGAATAGAATGCTTGCAACCTACCATTTTGATTTCAATTGACTGTTTGTTAGTGTCGAAGATCCTCGAAGAGCCGGTGTGATAGTTGGGTGACGAAATGGGAACAGCGGGCAACTTTTCGCTTGTATCAAAGTAGCACGGCAAGAATTGGTGGTCCGCGCTCCTCTAAGTGCGCTCGCCAAGACTGCACTGGAGGCCTGAGGAAGCGACGATTGGATGCAAAGTCACGTGCGAAAAAGGCGAGTCTTTCACTGCCCGAATACCTGACATTATAGGTACTATGTACATCAGGTATTTTTTGAACATGATACACCTCACATGTCTGTTCGTCAGGCAGTGTACCTGTACCTCACGGCTCAATGGATTTCAAATTCAAGTACACTGCACGTGAAGCGATGACAGAAGTCTGGCATACTTGCCGAGCTCATTCTATACATAATGTAAGATGTTTTAAATCCACAAGACGCGAACGTACGCCTCGACGAAGTAGGAAGTGAACGCCAAAGCACCGATCGCGAAAAAGTGGTGGTAATAATAAAGAAAAGCAGCGGCTCAAGCTTGCTGGAACGCTAAAGGAAACATCGCACGCCTCGTTCTGGTGGGAATAGTAAAAACACAAAAGAAATGGCCATGGTATCGGGTAAGACAACAAAACAAGGAGACATGCCGAGCGGGCACAAGCAAAGCTCCACTGAAACGTAACTTCCTCCTTCGTGCTTGCAGAATATTGGGAACTCGTGGCGGCTCAAAGACCGTCTTTCATCTTTACATGACAACGCAGCCCATGCAGCCCTTCTTCTTCCTCGGTTCCGGTTCTTCTTCATCTTTGTCGAAGTCAGGAACTCGGGGCGTAGGGTTGTGTGGTGTGTTGATGTCTTTTTCAGAGGTCGAGGTCGGGTTGCTCGGGTTACTCGGGAGATTGGGACGATTTGCGATCGTGGGAGTAATGCGATATCCACCACCACTGGTGCCGGGACGGGGACTGCCTGGCTCACTTTCCTTGGGACTTGCGAGAGGCCAAGTTCCATCCTGAGGATTGGATGAGCGTGCTGATTTGGTTGGCGAACCCGCTCTCGGGCTAAGGTGTTGTTGCTGCTGCTGCTCGAGGTTTGGTTGTTGCAGGTTGTGCTGTTGCCCGTCGAGCCCTCTCTCGTACATCTCGTCATAGTTTTGCTCGCTCGGAAGGGTGCCTTGCTCTTGTGCCAACCGTTTTGCATGAGTAGGGAGCATCTGCTCCTCAGGCGGCAGTCGTGGGTCAGGTTTGTACATTGATGCGAGCCAAGGTGCCTCGCCTTCAGGCCGGTTGATGGGATTCTTCGGACCACCGCTGGACAGAGGGCGCGCTCCAGTCGTACCAGACCGTGCACGAGGTTTGTACCCACCAGAAGTAGGCGGACGGCTTGATGATGCTTTGCGAGCACCAGATGTGGGATTTTCTTTGCTTGGGACGCGTGCTTTCGGCGGAGAGTAGTTGAACCCACCACGTTCGTCGAGCGAGCCTCGCAGATGCGAGCTTGCTGGCCTCGAGGGCGTTCGGAATCCGTCATCGTCCAGAAGAACCTGGCTTCCTACACTGCCACTTCTTGATTTCCTAGCATATTGCAAATCCTCCCAATTGCCACTAAAGCGGTTACTACCCTGTCTGCTGCGCGGTAAAGGAGAGTCGCGATCCACCATGGTGTGAGGAACCGGCACGGGGCTCGCCTTGGAGATTGGTATCCTAGAAGTGCTAGGCCGACCGCTGTGTTGCCTGAAGCCAGGCTGAGGTGCTGCCAACTCTTCGAGTGGCTGCAGTTCTGAGCCGCCCCTGTGATACATCTCTGCTTCCTGTTCTTCAGACGCGTCTGCAGCGGGTATGGTGGATACTCTTTTTCGCTTGAACTCTCCAAACCCAGTGTCATCCACCGGAGACTCCCTCATTTGATCTCTGCTCATCGGACGACGAAGACCATTCCGGCTCATAGACCTGCTATTCGATCGCTGGCTCGCTCCCGGTCCGGCGCTTTCGGATCGGCGGGGCTGTCGAACACGCATCCCGGCCTGCTCCATCTCTTGAATCTCAATCTCCCTCAGCTTGTCGCGGTGTATCCATCCCTCATCTGGCTCGTCGGCGGGTTTTTCCTGTGGGCGGAGAGGTTTCGCTGATCGTTTGCGCGGGATAGAGTTGTTCCGTGACCGCTGTCCGTTGCCTTCTGCACGCATGTTCGTATTGCTTGGGCGCTTGCTTACACTTCCGTATGCATAGTTTGGGGATTCCTGATATGTGTGGGAAGCTCCGCGTGTGGCACCCGCAGCTCGCGGATACTGGTTCTCGTGCTGCTCGTGGAGTGGCACGGCATTGCTCCACTGTGCAACGACGTTGCTAGCCATTGCGAGCAATGGCAGTATGCAGTCCTCGCGGTGCTGTAATGCGGTGACCGATTACCTCATTCGCTCTTCCCCGCGCACAGACGGTAGGTGTGCAGGTTTCAAGTCGAGAAGGGCAACGATAAGTGGCTGGGCGGGTTCTTATAACAGCCGTGTTATAGTCGGCTGCCCTGCGAACGCTCGTAGCTATGCACTCGGCGGGGTCTGGTGTTGTCTGGTCGATATCGTACGCCGTTATATTTCGTGATCCAGACAGGGAGCGGTGTTGTCGGATTAATATGGCGGTGCTTAGGTGTATAGCACGCTCTGATGTAGTAGTGGAAGAAGTAGTAGCAAGCAGGCGGAGAGGAATAAGAGGCCGAATGTCACGTCACGGGCGGAGGCAAAAGAGGCACCTCCTAGCTCTACCACCTAGCTGTCGAAGGAGCGATATCGCCGATGGTCGGCTGCAGAAGAGAAGTGAAAGAAGGTGGTGGTATTAGTTGAGGTGGTATCGCAGCAACGGTAAGTGAGAAACGACGAGAAACAACAGCGGCAGAGCACAGAAAGGTAGGTAAGGTAGAGTGTAAGGGTAGTTAGTTAGTGGCAGTGGCAGACCACGGCGCAGGATCTGGCCGTGTATGGTCGCAATCAAAAGAAATAGCGAGAGAGACAGAGTCGACTCGGTCAAGAAGCCTGGCCTACATGGGCAGTGATTGGCCTCGCCCACCAGGCGCACCGAGCTTTGTGGGCCCATCGGGCTGGGTCCCCTTCCGTGTCGTCGTGGGGAACTCCTTTTGCTTCTAATGCCATCAAAGTGCAAAAGTGTGCCTCCTATGCCCTGATACCTAGGTAACCACCACCTATCAATTCCCCACCGAACCTCCATGTGCATCTCATTTCCGTCGTGGACCGCATAACATCTAACCACGCTCCTTCATCAATCACCGCAGTGACGACGAACAGCATTGATCCATACACAGTTTCCCCATCCAAAACATCCTACTTAGACACCAGCCCAGCATCATGCTTGACCGTCTTCATACTCGCTGGATGAAGAAAGGAACGCGCTACAACCAGGCGAGCGTTCGACTAGCAGTCATCCAATGCTTTGCCTTCTTGATGGCGTCCTCAGGGCTTCCGGACCGCCGTGTAGGTGCAACGCTTCGCGCGCCGTTGAATCTGCGGCAGTCAAAATCGGGCATGAGTCGGACGTTCCAAGATCCAAAGAGGGTGCACCTCTTGATCTATGTGACTGTCGCGGCGTCGTTGAAGGAACCGAGTGTAGGGCAAATGCAACGAGTATGCTTATGTAACGAACGTCTCGGCTTGCGCACATGGACGTTGTGCTGTGTGTGCTGTTCAGCCTGTGTTCTTCATGGAACAGCCTCGCTTAGGTAGGTGAAGAGCGCACTTGACGAGTGTTAGTCGCCCCTTTGACTCTGTCTCCCTCTGCGATACTTTGGCCATCCGCGAACCTATTCACAAGCCCGGGACGAGGCCGTTCCCGACGCCTAGACCGAATCCTACCCAACACCCCTGGATACTGTAATCCTCAGTTCGGACAAGCCCGCATCAGTCGTTTTTACACACTCCCACCCTTGTTGTTCCCAAGACGCCGGATGCTGAATACCGGATGCCGGACTCCGACTTGGGAAGAACATCCAATGGCCAACTTAATCATGCGTTTACTGTTACCAATCATCACCGAGGTTCGCCGGCCCTCACGGGTTTCAAGGACGTTCACATTCAGTTTGAACGAGACAGCTTGGTCTCTATAGCGTAGTAGGTTTGCATCGACTCGGGTTCCTTATGAGCTGTCTCGCCATTTCTGTCATTCAGGAGTTCAATTTGGCTTTGAAGACCCGACTTATGTGGAATACATTCGTGCTATTTGGTTTGGAACTTGTTCTCCGATGTTCATCGTTCAATGGAAACACTTCTGTTAGGGTTAGGGTTGGGGTGAACACATCTTTACCATTCGACACCATGACCGTGCGAAAATCAACACATTCACCACCGCTCCACCATGTTGACAACCACAGTTGATAGCTGAATGATCTCGAGGTTTAGAAGTACAGAGACATGTTCATGGGGCTCTTCAAGGACTGGATCCTTACAACTCCTAGAGGGTTCGAAAATGTCAATACTCACGAGCAAATTGGCAACTTGTCTGACATTTCCACCAGAATCCCGATTGAAGAGACACTATTGCAATACATCTAGTAGTCGCGACCCCGACCTGGCCACTGACTCGACTCCCAAGTAATATGAGTAGCGATAATCGCCGAAAAGTGCGTGATCTTTGACAGTCGATTTGATGAGACGAAGGATGGGCAGGAGTCGAAGCTGTTGATCATATATAGAGTGTACAGGCTCGCAGCATAAGGAGGTTCAAGAGTCTATCATGTGAATTACTGGTGTACAACTTTTTATATGATACATGTCAGCACGTGTTCTGTGGCACGCATGCTGTACATGGCGGTGGCGAGTCCGCCTGCCCAATCTTCTGGTGGCAGATGAACGAGTTTCCGTGTTGGCGGAGATCCACACGTCCATAGCCGCCACACTTGCATCTCAAGCCGAGGCCTTCGCCTGTGCAGGCTGCGTGATGTGCTTGTAGTACATCTCGCTGCAAGCCATCTCGATTGTGTCTACGATCCGCCAGATGAAGCTAAGCACTGCGCGAGCGCTCGGCTGCTTCTTTTCGTAGTACAGGTAGGAGGTGATCTCCTCGATCCTAGTGATGGTCCAGCCCCACAGCCAGTGCAGCCATCCGATCACGTCGACAGAGCCGTCGCGCCAGGTTGACGCTGCGTTGCTCCGAGGGAACGGCGTGTCGGGTATGGCACCACCGGGACAGCCTACGAAATCGCACAACAGTGGCCAATTTGCATCGCCGTCATCGACAGTCAATTCCAGGTATCGTTCGGGCGTCTTGGCAAAATACTCGCGAACTCGCGCGGTGTGGTTCGTGTACGACTGGCGGATGGTTTCCTCATTGCCGTCGAAAGTCACCGCGCCGTAGAAGTGAGAGTAGCCGATCCACTTGCCGCGGCCAACGTGGCGGCGCATCGATTTGAGCCAGGTTGCATCGTCCTTGCGCAAGCTGAGGATGAATTTCGAGTCCGGGTACATTTCCGCCATCTCGCGGTAGAGGTGCGGCCAGGGCAGGTCTTCGAAGGCATCGTAAAAGCGGGTTTGCTCGATCAGAGGTTCGTATTCGCCATTGACATACGAGTGCACCATGTGGCGGCTGCGAATGTCTTTCCAGCCAAGACGTTTGTATCCGATTTGGGCGAGAGCATCGCCGAAAGAAGTCGTACCGGTCTTGGAGAATCCGATGACGAAGACTTTGGGTTTGAGGTTGGTAGGCGGTTGGGCCAGCTCAGTGCAGACGAGAATGAGGATGGAGAACAGGAGGACTGGGATGGCGAGCCATGAGGCCTGCATGGTAGGCAAGCTGGCGTGGCAGACACAGAATTCCGGTGGTGGTGAAAGGTAGTGAGGGGAGATGATATGTACAAACACGACTCACCTCTACCAAGGATGATGTGCAGTAACGGCCATCAGGCTCGTGGTAAGCTTGATGTCTGGAGCAGTGGCCACCTCCCAGGAGACAGGCCTTTCGCAAACTCTCGCAACGGGGTCCGGCCTTGTCCGCGTGGATCTCGGACAGTTCCAGCGCATTGGTCACTCACGAAGAAGTACTGTAACGTCGAACGCGCACACCAGCGAGTGCTGATGGCTGATATGCGAGCTTTTCATGAGAGGTATGCAACACATTCTTAGGTGAGGTCGAGTCGACACGCCGTGCGCCGAAGAAGCGGGAGCGACATCCGTTGTGCGCCACGAACCTACCTCAGTCGTTGACAACAGTGCCACATACAGTAGGTACAAACAACTCGCTTCCCGACGGACAAGCATGAGATGTTCTGGAGCTTATCCGCAGCTCTGCAAACAGATGCAACCATCATGACAAGCTCTGTTGAGTCTCGCCACGCAGCGACTGTTGTGTCAAATCACAGGAGTAAAGCACGACATGCGCGCAGCCACGTGTTGTCTGGAACGTTATTCTGGCTTCTGGCCATGCAAGCCACCCCGAACCGAACCATCGGCGGGAAAGAAGAAGTGATGTTGGTTCTGATGCTGATGCCAACCGATGTTGTGATATCTAAAACGTGACGATGAATGTCCATGTCTAAATTCAAAATCAGAGTCTGGCAGTCCAGATTAACCTTTGTCATGTTTGAAGTTCAGCGTCATCTCAGCCTTTTGCTCGGCCGGCCACCTGCATGTAACCGCCGCAGCCCTGACGAGGTTTGACTCCGCTCGCTCTGCTGGCTTCGCTGGCCCAGGCCGTTTTCATGCCGAGCAAACAAACACTTCACTTCAACAACAACACAATCAACATGTGATCAATCAGATAATGTACGTCGGCAATAAATTCAATGTTGCACACCCGTCGCATGTCACGTCACACGTGACATCCGCCTCGCTCGTGTCAGTCAGTCATCTTCGATCAGCGCACGAGCTACACTCAACAACGGCTGTGGCGCTCAGGCCAGTCCTCGAACGGCGTATCCGCGCCTCACGGACCACGATTCGAGCGCCTGCAGATAATTATTCGACACCCCTGTTCCGAAACCTGGAAAAGCAGAGTTGCCTCTCGCTTATCGTCACCGTGTCTCTTCCAACTTGACTTGCTGATCTTCTGCGCCGTGCAACACTCGCGACCTATATCCTGCCACTCTTTTGGACACCTACCGGAGCAATTTAACCTCTCGCTATGGACTGACCAAAACTGTCGCGAACTTACGTACTACTGGCTCTTCGTCCCCCGACACCATGACCGCATTCCTGTGGAGAGCCTTGTTCTCCGTGGTCATCATTGTACTCATAACCCAAAACATACTCCTTTGGAATTCCTCGAGTCGGGTGCCGGATTTCGCGACTCCCATATCATCACCAGAACACAAGTCGGAACCAGTCCCCACATACAAAGTACCTTTGCCTTCAGACGACAAATCCTGGACATATGAGCCCCTAAAGGACGCGGAGAACTTTGCTCTCAATCGCCAGCAATGTGACAGCGCTTTCCCGGACCTTTGGTACGAGATTGACCGCTCTGTCAATGTCTGGAAGCACAACATCTCGCGCCAAATCACGGCAAACGACACTTCGCTAGAATGGCGAGACGAGGGCGCATTCCGAGCCTTGATTCACAGGAATCAGCTTCGCATCCTGGAAACTAAAGGAATCTTCAGCCTTGAAGGCTCACAATTTCCCGAGCGCGCTGTGGCAGTCTGGTCGCAAATCCACCGCGCACTGCTCGGCGCGACTGCTGCAGGCGAGAAATTGCCCTCTATCGAATTCTCCGTCAGCGTGGACGACCGCCCAAACACCCCAGAAGAGGACCCCGAAGACAAGCACACACTCTGGGCATTCTCTCGTGAATACAAGAACCCTGCCCACGACCGTGCATTCGTGATGCCCGATTTCAACTTCTGGTCGTGGCGCGGCGTGGCCGGCTCCTTCACCGAAATGCGAGCCCGCGGCAAAGACCTCGACGAATACATTCCGGATAAGATCCCGAAAGCCGTGTGGCGCGGCGCCGTCTGGACGAACCCTGAAGTGCGAGGCCCGCTCCTGAAAGTCACCAAGAACAAGTCCTGGGCCGACGTCTTCGAGTTTGACTGGATGACACGCGACAATTTCATTCCCATGGAGGACTTTTGCCGCTACGCCTTTCTTGTGCACACCGAGGGTCGCTCTTGGTCCGGACGCTTGAAGTACCTGCTCAACTGCGACAGTGTGACCGTCATTCACGAACGCGAATGGACGGCCCACTACTACAGTCTCCTCGTGCCAGACGGACCCAAACAGAACTTTGTGCCCGCGAAGCGCAATTTCTCCGACCTCAAGAAGAAGGTGCAATACTACCTCAATCACCAGGACGAGGCACAGCGAATTGCCGACAACGCCGTCTCCACTTTCAGAGACAGGTACCTCACTCTTGCGGCGGAGACGTGCTACTGGAGGCGCCTGATCGAGGGCTGGAACTCGGTTGCAGAAAGTCCAGAAATCTACGAGCAGGTCCAGAAGAACGTCTCGGGCGAATTGAAGAACATCACAATGCTCAGAGGCATTGCGTTCGAGGAGCTTGTCATTAGTCGAGATGAGCTGTCCATCAAAGTCGACGAACCAGCGGCCGAGGAGGCTGCAGAGGGCGAGGGCGAGGCCGCCGAGTCCGACGGCGACAAGAAAGACGACGAAGAAGAAAAGGAAGAAGAAGAAAAGGAAGAAGAGGAAGAGGAGTCTGGCTGAGACCACGACCTCCACGGAGATGTCTTTAGACAACTCCTGGAACAAAAACGACAGAAAAGTGTACCCGAGCTCCAACATGCATGAGCTCACGATGACGAAAACCGGACGGGAAATCAACCCTCGACCACCAACAACTACCTACGAATGAAACGCTCGGCTCAAATGCATCAGACAGATAAGCACTAGAAGCCACACATTCCAGAGCGGCGGCAACAATGCTGGGCTCAATGCACCATGACACACGAGGTCATAACAGAGACATCACTCAAAGGCGAGGCGATGACGAGGGAGCAAAGCATGGGTATTCCCTATTAATCGAAACGGACGAGAGACTTGTTTTTTTTTTACTTGCTGTACCAGACCGTTCTCCACCACCACCACCGCAGGCAAACGCAGAGGCAGCCAATTCGTGCACAGGAGAACTGGGTTTTTATTAGCATTTTTTGCATATATCTGCGGGCATCAATCATCGGGTTAATAGGGCAGGGGCATAGGATAATGGCGTTGACAGATTCTGAATCGATAGAGAGAGAGAGAAAGTCTCGTACAAAAAAACCCCAAACATATGCTATGTATGCTTTTTATTCATCATCAATTCGCTCAAAACTCTACTACACAAAATATGCGGCGGCGAGCTAATGGCTGCGCCGGGTCGTAAGGAGACAGTGGCGGAGAAATCGCCCTCGGACCCAAAAAACTGCTACCGCTATCCTTCCTTCATGATAAGTGCAATGCAACGTACGGAACATGAGAGGGGTTTTTGTTTCCTAGTTCCCCAATCAACGTTCTTCATTTCTTCAATGCAAGATTTCTAGAACGAGAAGCCTCCGCCGCCGAAGGGGTTGCCGCCTCGTCCGCGTCCGCCACCGCCGCCGCCGTTCATCATGTTGAAGAGCATCTCGGGATCGATCTGTACGCCGCCGCCCATCCCTCCACCCATGCCACCCATGCCGCCAGGGAAACCGCCGCCGAAACCGCCCATGCCCTCGTGCGGGTCCATGAGGTCCACGCCGGAGTCGAAGTGCTGCCTCTTCTGGGGATCGGTGAGGACCTCGTGGGCCTCGGAAATGTCCTTGAAGCGCTCCTCGGCCTCTGCGTTGCCGGGGTTCTTGTCCGGGTGGTGCTTGACGGCGAGTTTCTTGTAGGCGCGCTTGATCTCGTGCTCGCTGGCGTCCTTGTCGACGCCCAGGATCTTGTAGTGGTCCTTGCGCTTGCTCTTCTTCACTTCCAGCTCGGCGTTGCGGATGTCGCGCGCGATGTTGGGCTCCTCCGGGTTCTGCTCTTGGATGCTCTTGTAGGCGCGGACGGCCTCCTCCCAGTCTCCGCCTTCGCCGAGGGCTTTGGCACGGGTCTTGCGGGCCTTTGTGTAGGATGGGTCGAGCTTGATGGCCTGGTCACAGTCCTTGATCACGTCCTCCCACTGCTTCAGCTTGGTGTAGCACATTGCGCGGTTGTTCAGGATCTTGGAGTTGGTGCCCTTGTTGGTAGGGTCGATCTCGAGTGCTTGTGTGTAGACGTCCACGGCTTCTTGGAGGCGGCCTGCCTTGAAATGTGTGTTGCCCTCTTCCTTGGTCCTGTCCAGCTTCTGTACCATTCTCAAGTACTTGACTGCGTCCTTGAAGTCCGGGTCGCAGGCGAGTGCCTGTCTGAAGTGTTGGATGGCCTTGTCGTTCTCGCCTTGCGCATAGAGCGCGCGTCCTCTCAGCACCAGCGCATCCGGGTCGGCATTGTTCGATCGCAACATTCCCATGGCAACGTTTTGTGCGTCTCCCAGTGCGTTCACGTTGCCCATCTTCAAGTAAGCCTCACCACGCAGCAGCTTCCACTTGCGCGGTGGCTGCACGGCAAATCCGAGTCCCTTCTCCGCCTGGTCTAACCCGTAGAGTGCCATCGATCCAGCGGTTCCCTTCTTGATGCTGTCCTCCGCCTGATCAATGTGCTGCTTCATCTGCAGTGCAGGCTGCTTGTCCTTTGCAGATGCCGGCGGATCTATCCGGTCAAAGACATCCAGCGCCTCCTCGGGTCGTCCAAGTGCGGTGTAGATCCTGGCCATTCGAAGGAGAATCTTGGGGTTCTTGGGCTCCAGCTCCTCCGCCTGCTTACAGTCTTCAAGCGCAAGGACGTACTGGTTTGCGGCCATAAATGCGGCCGCACGGTTCGAGAGGTAGGTCGCAGATTGCCTGTCGGCCTCGATGGCTGCCGGATCATTAGCTCAATGTGAAAATGTGTACTCGTTCCGCCGAGGGAGACCCACCCTTTGTGTACTCCTCAATCGCCTTGTCATACTGCTGAGCCTTGAAAAATTTGTTGCCGGCTTCCTTGCACTGCTGAGCGTCCACAACGGGGCTCTGAGGAGGCGAGTTGGCGGGAGGAGGTGAGTTCGAGGCAGACTTGTGTGGCGGAGGCGCGGGTCCGCTCTCCTCGGTGTGGTCGCCATTTGCTCCGTTCGGGAACGCTCCAGGTGCTTGCTGCGGTGCGGGAGTAGATTCTTTGACTCCCTCCATGGGCTCGCTGATTTCTTCCCTCGGGCTTGCCATGTTTGCTGTTCTTAGAGCACTCAACCGTCGCAATTCCTCTGGAGGCAGATTGAGGGGATGTGACTCGTCGGACGATTTCCTGCGGAAGGCGAATGAAGAGCTGGCACGCGGGCTCTTTGGCTTCTTCTCTTTATCACGCTGGTCGCGGTCTCTGACAAAAGAACTGCGGCTCTTCTTCTCTGGCGATGAGTTTGCCGACCTCGTGCTCTGCGCTTGGGCGGAATCGGTGGATGGTCTTGGTCGTGGTGACGGCGGCGCTTCGCTCGGTGGGTGTGGTGGGGTGGAGGATTTCTTGCGGGTGAAGATAGGCATCGGAAGCAAAAATCCAAAATGGTCAGGGTATGCTGGTTCAGTGGATGGGAGCGGACGGCTGCTGGCGTTCCAGCTGGAACGTTCGGCTCCGCTTGAATTCTACTTTCTTCTCCACGCTTCTTTGACGAATAAACATCGCAATGACTTTGGTAGTAGTGTTGATTGAAGGCTGGCTTGCTTCCTGGGTAGAACAGACAACGATACACTCTTTAGTTAATCGTTCAGATCATTCAATGCCACTGGGATTGATTGATTCGGTAGACATATCTAGCTAATGCTCATCATTCTGAATGATACTAGCTTAATGTGGTCTATCATACCGCAAAGAGACGTCCCGATGCTTCTTTCTCCCATGTGGTGACATCGACGTTCACTATGTATCCTTCACTCACACCGAGGCATTCGAGTCAACGGTTTTCTCGACTTCGAATGCATGCTGCGCAAACTTGCTCCTCAATCGAATACGCTTTCCATACTTCGCAAACAAGACAGCAACGCCGCAATACAGCGTTGCAAAACTGGCAAGAACAAACATTGCATTGTTCGGCCCGAGTCCTTCGAACATACCGTGCCCAAACAGAGGTAACACCCCAGAAAGTACAGCTCGAAGAAACGAAAGTGAGGCGTTGGCGGAAGCTGCATGCGAGGTGTATGTGTCTGTGAGATAGCTCGCGAGAACAGTATCGAACTCGACAACGCTGAATCCCACCAGCGTAAGAGAAGCAATCGGAATCCATGGCGATAGACCGGTAGTCAGTGGGGGGACGGTCAAGCCGAACCACCAGAACGCCATCGCTAGGATTGGCGCTGCGACGAGGAAGCCGAAGATCTTGTCCTCGTGTTGAGCTACGACATTTCTTCGACGGCAGTCGTTCAAGACACGGATATCGTAAAGCCTCGGTAGAAATGTAAGCACGACACCAAAGGGAATGCCCAAGTTCACTAGTGAGCATTGTCGAAGGCTGAAGCCGAAGGCGGCTTTGAAAACAACAGGGAATGCCTCCGGAAAAAGGTATATGACGGCTGAGCTTGTAGATGCCATGACTGACGCCAGAAACACGATTGGCTCGGTGAAGAAGAGTCGGACCGGAAGAACAAGCGATGTTTGACAAAAAGCATGAAAGCTAGGCGCGGTGTCTGTAGATTCGTAGAATAGGCCCTTGAACCCAGACGAGTGTGTGGCTGCTTCGATCTCTCGTCGGATGATAACGGACGGTCGAGATTCTTTCATTCCCATGGAAAGCAGAGTCGAGACTCCCGAAACTATAGCAGAAATGCTGAAGACCCAATGCCTGCGAAATGTTACTTCTTGTCGATTCGATGAGTTCTGTTTGATAGTGACTTACCATCCCAAGGAAGATGTGCTGATGTAAGTTGCTACCGCAGGTCCAATGCCCAAAGCCGACACGGCGCAGCTAATCCAAATGTGAAAGACCCGGATTCTCGCACGGAAGTCGAACATATTCTCGAAACTGCTGACAGCGACTGTTGAGGGTAGAGCGCTCATGAAACCGCATACGAGACGACCTGCTACCACCACAGGCAGCGTAGGCTGTGCTGCCATCAAGACGCAGCTTAGTGTGAACCCAAGTGCCCCCAAAATGTACAGATTGCGACCGCCAAAAGTCTCCGCAACCGGTGGTAGCACGAGGCCTCCCACTGCTTGGGCGAGGAGATAGGTGGTGGTAAAGCAGATGAATGCGATACCTTTGCTCACGCCCAGGTCTGCAGCACCTGCAGCCGCTGTCGATGATCCTGTGTTGCTGACTAGCGTTGTGAACATCTCGAGAAAACAAATCACCGCCGCGTCGTATATCTTCCTGGTGAACGACCAGTTTCTGGGGTAAAGAGGGCTGTTCTCCCGCCAAGCGACTTTGCCGGTTTCACTGACATCGAATCCGCGATGAGCCAGGGAAGCTGCAACATGGAGCGGGACCTTGAAGTAGAGCTTTTCCTCTATCAAAGGGTTATCGGAAGATGCAGACGTAGTCGATGATGTTGATGTTGACGAGACAGATCATTGAGAGCCGGTAGGTGATTCTGATAGGTCACCGCCGTCCTCATTCTGGCGTGCGACAGCACCCACTGCGTTGGCCATTAGTGAACTCCCATCAAACACTTTCCAAGTTTTCTTTCCGGACGCCATCTCGAGGAACTTGGCCTTAGAAAGATATCACATAGGTTTCCGGCGATCGTTGAAACAACAAGTTCCTACACCATCTCGCTCCACCGAACCGAGACGCTGGTCCCAGAGGAGGTAAATCGATACTTGGGTGAATCGAACTCTTGGTTTGTCCATCCATAGCAACGACTTCATTCCAGAGTGTGCTACTTTCGATCTGGTCGCGGCTATCCCTGTCGTCGGTACTTCTTATCAGTAGAAATGGATTGAAAGATGACGTTGAGAGGGGATTCGGCATCTTTGGAATGTACCGCAGATGAAACAGCCCATAAGGTCAAGGCCAGCTAACTTGCTGAGCTGGTGCACCCAACGTGGGTACAGCCTAGAACACTGGGCAGTCCCAATCCGTTCAACTTTCTTTCAAACTTATTTCGCAAGGCTTATGTGTCTCATGTCACCGATCGACCGGTAAGGCTCAAGATACCATGACCATCTCAGACTCGATGCAACTACACCCAGGTGATCGAGCACACCGTGGTACTACCCGACTGGCCTTTCTCGTCTCGATGGAGAGATAGAAGATATTTGATGACCGAAGATGAGGACGACATGAGTTGAGAGAGATCAGATGTATATGACTGTTTGAGCATGAAGTTTGATGTTGATGAATGATGGTTGAGAGTGACTGAAGAGAAGTGAAGAGTGAAGACGACTCAAGGGCCTTCCGCGAGGGAGAACGCGACTTGGCCCGTGCTTGCGCCACGCGACTGCCTGAGGAAACGAGCAGTTGAAGAACTTCAACTCCAGCATCAGACAGCATTTACACCACTGTCGTGAAAATTGAATCAGACCGAATGATGGAAAGAGAAAGGCCTTTGTCAAGACGCCATCTCCAGAATGGTCACCAAGGTACTTTGTGTGGCTGAAAAGCCGTCGATCGCAAAGGCCGTGGCCAACCATCTTGCCGGCCAAAATGTTCAAACAGTAAGTCATACTTGTGTCTTTATTTTGCTTCCAGTGATGTTAACATTTCGCAGAGAAACGTTACCAATGCAACGTACAACAAGAACTATGAGTTTCAATTCAACTTCCCAGCCTGGGGCCAATGCGATGTCATCATGACTTCTGTAGCAGGCCATATCGTCAGCCACGATTTCGAGCAGAGGTACAAGAAATGGAGTTCCTGCGATCCGTCAGCACTCTTCGAAGCCAGGATCGAGTCTTATATCGAGGACGGCAAGAAAGGCATCGCCAAGAATATCGAGACCAAAGCCCGGTGGTGTCAGTACCTCTACATCTGGACGGATTGCGATCGTGAGGGCGAGAACATCGGTACCGAGATCCGCGATATTGCTTGCAAGACCAATCCTCGCCTGAAGGATCCGGGTAGGACGGTCCGGGCAAAGTTCTCCAACATCGAGCGCGCACATATCATGAACGCAGCTGTGCATCCCATCGCCTTGGACGAGGCGCAATCAAACGCCGTTGCGTCGAGAATTGAGCTTGACCTGAGAATAGGTGCGAGCTTCACCAGGAATTTGACACTCAGCGTCGCGACTTTCATCCAAAGACACAACGGCGGAGAAGACCGAAAAGTGATCAGCTACGGCAGTTGCCAGTTTCCCACCCTTGGGTTCGTGGTGGAACGATATTTCCGTGTCAAAAACTTTGTCCCGGAAACATTCTGGAGCATCAAAGTCATGCACAAGAAAGACGGCATCGATGTACGCTTCCGATGGGCACGCGGTCACCTCTTCGACCGCATGGCAGCGGTCATCCTGTTCGAGCGATGCATTGCTGCAAAGACCGCTCGAGTCACCAAAGTTCAAACAAAGCCAACCAGCAAATGGAAGCCGCTGCCACTGACTACTGTGGAACTGCAAAAATGTGGCAGCCGGTTCTTGCAACTGAACAGTCAGCGTGTCATGCAGGTTGCAGAAGGTCTCTATACAAAGGGATGGATCAGCTATCCTCGTACCGAGACCGACCAGTTCGATCGAGGTATGAACCTTCAGGCACTCGTCCAGAAGCAAACACAAGGCCAGACCCCGTGGGCCCAGCATGCCACGGGACTCATGAACGGTGGGTTCTCACAGCCACGTAACGGACGTAACAACGACAAAGCACATCCTCCGATCCATCCCGTCAACTTCGTCAATCCCACCACACTCACCCAAGAAGAACAGCGTGTTCATGCGTTCATCGTGCGACGATTCCTGGCGTGCTGCAGCAAAGATGCTCAAGGATCCAAGACTGACATCAGCATCTTATACGGACCTGAGACGTTCAACACTTCTGGTCTTGTTGTTCTCGAACGTAACTACCTCGATGTATATCCGTATGACAAGTGGACCAGCAGCCAAGTTCTCCCTGAGTTCCGCGAAGGGGAAACGTTCGAGCCAACTGAAGCCAACCTCAACGAAGGAAAGACTGTTCCACCAGGATACTTGACCGAGCCAGAGCTGATTGGGTTGATGGATGCGAACGGAATCGGCACGGATGCAACGATGGCTGAGCATATCGCGAGAATCAAGGAAAGAGAGTATGTCAATACAAGACCCAAAGGACGACAACCTAGGCAAGACGACGGCGACGACGGAGAAGAATCTGACGAGGCTGGCGCGGCTGAGGAGCCAGAGCGCGGACGTGGAAGAGGACGTGGCCGTGGGCGCGGAAGGGGTCGCGGAAGAGGGGGAGCAGGCGCTGCAGCCCGTGGAGCGACTACTGGTGTTCAAGAGTTCATTCCGACAACTCTCGGGGTTGCTCTGGTGGAAGGCTACGAGAATATGGGATTTGAAACTAGCTTGACCAAGCCGTTCCTACGCAAGGAGGTGAGTGTTGAAGCTCTTGTGTCACGCCAGTGCCGTGCTAACTTTCAATCAGATGGAGCTGAAGATGAAGGCCATTTGCGAGGGCCGCAAGAACAAGCTTGAGGTTGTCCAAGAGAGTCTCGACCAATACCGTGATGTCTATCTACGGGTTCAGCAGAAACTACCAGTGCTCCATGCTGTAAGTATAGCTGGAGAGGATGTGATGATTTCAAGTACTGACTGTTCCCAGGCCGTTCGAAAATACGTCTTTGGAGAAAACGTATGAAAAGCAATTGCATCTTCAACCAGTATTCACCCCAAGCCCAAAGATGCATCTCCAATGCAGAGACGTCGGTTCCTCCTTCTACTCATGTAGGACGGACTCGAGTCGAAGTCGTAGTCGACACGACTGGCCGCCATCGCCACAGAAACATTTACTTGGAGGAGATGTGATGTCAGTTTGTGTTACTGTAGCACAACGGAGCCAAGTATACTAGAGTCCCAACGAGATGTATTTGTAGCGGTCAAATGAGATATTTGCCCTCCGTCAACAGCGCATAGGAGTTGGTTCTGCTTTCAGAACAAGCGGACATACCTGATCGCATGACCACATAGCCCGCAAGCGAATGATCTGTGTGAAGTCTGATTTTGTCGTGGTCACTTATCCGTCAAGAATCGAGTCAAGTCAAGTCATTGGCAGTTCATCGTCAAGGAACTCCCCCACTTCAACAACGCCAACAACACAAATCACAGGCGACGCGCGCAAACCTCCTGCTTTATGGCGGCACCATTCCCATACGCACACTACGCATGCCCATGCTCCACAAGCAACGGCCCTGCGTCCTCAAAGCGCGCCTCGCAGCTTGAGCCGCAAGACGAAGACACCTTCAACCCGCACGATCCTCGCGCGGCGTACGCTCTCTACCCGCTTGACAATCTTCTGTTCTGCGACGAATGCTCGCAGATCCGCTGCCAAAAATGTGTCAACGAAGAGATCATCACCTGGTTTTGCCCGAGCTGTCTCTTCGACGTGCCTAGTGGCCAGGTGAGAGGTGAGAACAACAGGTGCGCGCGAAACTGTTACAATTGCCCATCATGCACTTCACCGCTGCATGTAACGCAAGTCGAGAAGCAGGCCACTGGACTGGAGGATGGCGCCGCCGCTGAGGAGGCGTATCTGCTCTTCTGTCAGTATTGCGACTGGACGACCCTCGACATAGGCTTGCAATTCAGCCGGCCGACAAAAATCACAGAACAGATCAACAAGGCTCGGAAAGCTCGCTACAATGCACAAGAGCCGGTTGCACAAGAGGAAGGCAGTGCAGATTTGCCTCGCCCGAAAGAGTTGCGGAATCACGAAGGTGCGTTTGGGAAGCTGAGCGCATTCTACAAGGAACAGATGAACGAAACGGGCGAGGGCCAGAATCCGTACGGGAACAGCACGTACGGTTCACCGGCCAATCTCGCTCGCATCATGAGCCTGTATGGCGGCTTGACCAATAATGCGCTGAAGAAGAGTCGGGAGAAACCTCAACCCATGCGCGAGGCCGCTGGGGATGGCGAGGGGTTTGCTGTGTACACCGCCGAGGACAGCAATTCTGAGGACAACATCGTGCAGCGGATGCAAGCATTGGGCTGGGAAGGGACTGTCTCTGAGGAACAGGCACTATCCACACCCGCCAACTACAGCGCACGATTCAACGACGAACTGTGGCCAGCCGCAACACAACTACGCGCAAAGCGCGGGAAGCGATGCAGGAGTTGTCGCCAGTTTATCGTAAGACCAGAGCCCAAAGCGAGTGGCCTGCGGTACAGGATCCGGATCTTAGCACACAACAACATCCCAAGGCTATCATTACGACTTCTCCAACCCACCGGACCAGTTCAGCACCCTTCCTTTGCTTTGCGGGCCGAACAAGCATACAAGGAGCCAACACTCAAGCCGCTTTTCACTCAGCAGTACGTACTCACGCTACGAAACCCGATATTCGAGGAGGTAAAGGTCACGCTTGCAACACCAGCGATAACTCCAGGTCGAGTTGGTTCCAGGGTCACCATCCTGTGTCCCTCTTTCACAATCGGAGCAGCTGGCGACGTCTGGGACGACGCGCTGGCAAACAGTACAAACATAGCCGGCGATGGTGGGCGCAAAGCTGCAATGGCGTCTTTAACGGGTGGTGCTGATGGAGAACGACAGCCAGAAGCTGGTAAGGTCTGGGAGAAGACGCGCAACAGCACGTCGGTCATTCTGGAGATTGTACCAGGTTCGCTTGAGCCAGAGGACCAACAAGTTGCCGAGGAAGGCGAGGACGACGACGTGCTAGAGGTGCCCGTCTACGTGCGTGTCGAGTGGACCGCAGATGCGCATGTGAACGGCGAGAAGACTGGAGAGAAGGATGCGAAGGAGGCGAGAGAGCTGGGCTACTGGTGTGTACTGGGGCTTGGTCGTATTTCCAACGAGTAGGACAAAGATGTGCGCGCAAGCGATTCCAGCTGGAATCAGTGACAGTTTGACTGATTTGAAGATGAGACGAACGATCAGCATGTTCCAATTGAACTCCACGTGTGTAATGCACGTCATTCCGGACGACTTTCCCCCGCGCCTAGAACATCATCGGCGGGTCATTCGATGTAAACAGCAGACTTCCAATATACTTGCTATACTTCTAGTACTTCCACACGCCCTCTTCTCTTTCTTAACTTTATACTCATGTATACTCTGCAATAAACTCATACACCATACGTCATGACAGACACCGCCCTCACACCCGCGCAGTCCGCCGCCCTCTTCGACGTTCTCACCCATTTCGAGACCTACCGCGAGATCGAAGACTTCAAACAACCCGGCGCCATCCAACAATATGGCCCGCCTTTCCAAGACGACAAAGCAAGATCTAACTCGCCCGTCCTACAAACCCTCATCTCCAAATTCATCCTTCCTCTCCCCGGCCTACGAGATGTTTCAGCCGACTTCTGGAAAGTACGGGTTGCCGATATGATCGACGAGTTGAGCCAGGCGGATCTGAGTGAGAGCTTTGACAAGGGAATACTGGGAATCAGAAAGACGCTTGCCACGGCTATTAGTGCGCTCATCGAGTACCCGGCACGAGGTTGTCTAGGCGGACTGCCAGAAGTGAAAGACAAGAAGCCAGAGCCGAGGAAATACGATGTCACGAGCCCGGAAGATGTGCTGCAGGCGTGGCAAGATTGCTTACAGGCGCTGGTGTATGGAGACTTGATCGACGAATTATTCAAAAAGGCTGCTGAGACAGACGATCTGTCCAAACATGATACTTTGGTACAGGGAATGCACGAGTTTGTGGTTGTAAAGTAGGTGAGGCCGTTGGCGCTTCTTATCGACATGGCTTCTGGGAGCATGAATGCTAACTGCTATGTGCAGTATTGCCTCGATCATGCACTACACGCTGGTGCTATCGCCCGAAGGCCCTACTTTACTACGCATGATTGGAAGTGTGCATGGAATGCTGCCGTACAGCGTGGTTCGCCAAACACTGAAGGTTGGAAACGTCGCAACGATGATCAGCGGCGTTATGAGGATTGTTCTGGCGAAAGTCAGTGTCAGTGCTGTTACAAACTGGATTGGTCTTTCGTCGGGCGCAGACGAAGGAATGAATTTGCTACAACAGTGAGAAGGTGCCGAAAACCCCATGAAAAGAAAGACTTGCTAATGTCGTTACAGAATCATCTCGCAAGTGCTTAGTTGGGAGAAAAGGGAACTAAAGAACCGCATAACGAAGATCGAGAAAGACAAGGACGGCCCTTCAAAAGCGGTGCTCGCTGAAATAAATGCTTGGGTGAAAGATAGATCTCGCGAAGAGCACGCTGAATGTCGCAGACAGAGCAAAGAGCAAGGGCGATCGATCGTCACCGTCATCTTGTCTCTTTCGTCTCAATCACCTGAGCTCTCGAAGAAACATCACGCGAAAGCTCTGGAATACCTGTCACTCACCCTGGCGGTACGAGACCGAACAGAAATTGTGCGAGTGCTGTGCCAACGTAACCCCGACCATCTTACAGCAGCGATACGGGACGGCGTCGACGCATACACCCCAATGATCCGCGAAGTCCACCAAGCAGTCAATCTCAGCGATACCCTTTGGGACTTCGAGCGCTTCCTGACAGACATGCTCAAAATCAGCAAACCACAAGGCAAAAAGGGCGAAGAAAAGGCACCGAAAGTCGAAGACTTCGTCGACCTCCTCCACAGACACCAAACCAGCTGCCACAAATTCCTGCACCAAGTAGCCAAGAACAGCAAGCCGCTGGTGGAGACTTGGAAGCAGTACGTAAAGACAGCCGCCATGCAATTCAACGCCCACGAAAAGCCTCCTTCGAGTTCTGCAGTCGTGCCCGAGACAGTGGCCAGCGGCGGCGCCAGCGAGAAGTTGGAAGAGGCCTACGCCAAGCTCGGCGAGCAAGACCAGAAAGCCGTCAAAGCCGAGCTGGACGCTTACGACAAGTACCTCCACGACCTGCACACGGCCTCCGCAGCCCGCATCAGCGCCGTCATCCAGCGCACACACTCGACGCCGTTCGGCCCCGGCGCTTTCCTGGCGCGCTGGCAGCAGCTTATGGATTCTACGGCTGTCACGCCCGATCAACCCCAGGGCCCGGTCCGGTACGGCGGCAACCGCAGCGTGAAAGAGGCCGGAAGGAAAGGCATTGACGGCGAAGATGGTGGCTATGCGGACGAGGACGCGGCGGAGAAGGCTGTGGGCGAGAAGACGCCGCAGATGCCTGCTGTCGAGAAGACGGTGGCGTTGCTCGGGCAGAGGTTTAGAGAGATCCTTGGAGGGAGCTAGGCGGATGTTGTTTCTTGGATAGAGGTGTTGTGGAGTCACACGCTGTAAAAAGATACATTGGGAATGATCGCAGGGCTTGCATACGGAAGGGAGTCGATTCTGCTCTTAGTAACACTGGTTAGAAGTACATGTATTCTACGATTCCAGCATCTCGATGAATGGCGACTTGTTGCACCTCGTTTACGAACTTGCATCACAGGGAAACATGATTCTAAGTGACGCAGTTGATACATGGAATATGTCAATGGTGTGTCAAAAATGCCTTTTTGGGCCGAGTCGATGCCTTTTTGTCCATGGGACTCCTACTAGTGGATGCTATGGAATCGATATCCGCTCACTCTGAACAATGTAATGACCGACCAGAATCCGTCTGCGAATGTCAAAAAGGGAAAACCCAAAGTCTCCATTCGTGTCGTCTCAGCCGCCGCCGCCCATGGCTCTTCCGGAACAACCCACCGGGGTATGGTGGGTATGATTAAGAAATACAAAAAAACAAAAAGAGAACGTGCTAAGCTTGGGGGTATACTGTACTGTTTCTGTCCGTCCGTTTAATCATTCATAAGTTCGCTCTCGTCCCCGAAAGTTTCGTCGCCTTCATCGACATCGTCGAGTACAGTCGCGCCCAGCATGCCCGTGACTTGCTGTGCGTTTCCGTGGCCATGTCCGTGGGCGTGCATGGGAGGCGGTGGAGGTATGGGCTGGGTCTGGGCATTTGCACTGCCGCCGATCCACAGCACGCCACTCGTGGAAGCGGGTGCGCTCTGACTAAGACCCGGCCCGCCGCCTTGCATGTATGCGTGTGTAGAGTTGGCCATCTGAGGCGCCCAGTCGTTGTTGATTTGTAGCGCTTGCTGGTAAAGAGCTGTGTGGTTTGCGCTCGTTGGACCGGGTGCCACTGGGGTCATTCCTGGAGGGTGTGTGCCTGTGACGTTCACATTCATGATAGGTGTGTTGGTGCCAGATTCCGAGTCAATGTTCTGATCATCTGGGTCATCGATCCCCATCTCACCGCCGTTCACCACAGATGGTGTCCTGGAGTCGCTGCCAGAGTGGTATGTGTTCTGTGCCTTCAGGTGCTCACGAAGCCGCGCGACTCCGTGACCGGAGAAGACGCAGAAGACGTCGCGCTGGTGATCATTAAACTCCGGTGGTGCGTCACGGCAGAAGCTCAATAGATCGTCGCGGAGGAATGCCTGAACGCCAGTAAGGGAGAGGTGCGTAAGCTTCGGGCAGTGTTTCAGCAACTGGTGGATGCCCTGGGAACATGTTAGTAAGGTCTGGTAGGGCATAAGTTGCACATGAAAACTTACCTCAAGTGTCAGGTTTGTGCAGTAGCTGAGATGCACCCGTTCCAACACGCTGATGCCGTTGACTTTCTTGTTGTTCTTGATCTCACCCATGGCAAGAGCATGAATGCTGCGATCGGTGATGCCGGCACACTTGACCAGTCCTATCCTCTTGAGTTTTGGCAGGCTAGCCAGCTTCATGACACTACCATCGGTCAAAGCACTGCAACAAGCGAGATCGATATAACGGATACGATTGCACGCTTTGGCCAAGGCCTCGACACTGACATCAGTGATGCGCGCACAATGGCCAAGATGGATGTAATGGAGGTTCTTGCCGAGCTTCGTGATCGCAAACACAGCTCTGTCGGTAATCTGTCGGCATTTTGCCAGTATCAAATTGCGAAGTCGTGGACACGTCTGGATGATCCTCTCGACGCCCTTATCACCGAGCTCGCCGCAGTCCGTCAAGTCAAGGATGCGAAGTGCATCAAACGACATGGGCATTTCTGGGTCGTTCGGCAGATCGAGGAATGCAGAATCGTCAAGACGAGAGCAATGCGCGAGTCTCATCTCACGTAAATGTCGGCAAGACATGAGCAGTGCAGTGACTGCCGGGCTCTCCAAACTTTGTAAACCATACAAGTCGATTTCCAGGAGGTGAGAGCTGTGCGCAGCGACGGTCATGATCGCGTTGTCCGTCAATTGTACGCAGTTGTTGAACTTTAATCGCTTCAGATGTCGGCAGCTCTTCGCGATGGCCATGACGGATTCATCGGTCAGTTTCCGACAGCCCGTCACGTTGAGTCCCTGAAGTCGCAGGCAGTTGTCTGCTACTACCATCATGGTCTTCTCCGTCACCTGATCCAAGCCAGTGATGTCCAGAGCCAACAAGCTTCGGTTGCCAGCAATCAGTGGGAGCAAACTTATGTCTGTGAGCTTGGTGCAGTTGGTCAAAGTAAGGCGTTCTATACGCTTGCAGTCAACCAGGCCCATCAGCGTCCCGTCGCTGACTGCGTTTGCGAGTGTGGACATATTCAGCCGTTTGACGAGATCCTGGTATGCGAAGAATTTGTTCGCCTTGCGTATGGACTGTACGACGCTGTGTATACTCTCCCACTTGCCCATGGCCGGTCTGTGCCACAGCAGTCCCACGCTGTTTCTCGCCCAGTCTTTTGACACCAGCATGCATGATTGAAGGTCCTTGGGCGCGCTCAAGCGCGAGAAGATGTGAATGAGAAGCTCGGCGGGTAGGCGATGGACTGGTGATACGCGGCAGATCTCTTCGTATTGCCGCCGTAATGAGTCGTCCTGTGACATTTCCGGCGAGATATCGAGGCCGAGCGAGGATTGTGAGTCGTTGGCCTGCAGCATGAAGGAATCGTTGTCATCGTCGGCGCCGCGTTCCGGAGAGGTGGAGGAAGACGAGTTGGAAGAGGTGCTCGCACGTCGTTGCAGGCGGCGGGGTCGTGCCGTCGAGGGCGCCATGGCGGCTGTGGATGCTCGCGAAAACGGTAGGAAGTGAAGTGAGAAAGTGAGTCGCAACGCGCAGTGTGGGGCGTCCTATGGACTGGTACGAAGGGTGTCGAGTGTGGATGCAGTGGTGTGGTGTGCTGTAAGTGGGAGTATCGAGAGGCGAGGGGGGATGTGGGTTGTGAAGAAAGAGTGTTCAGGCGTTTGTTTGGTATGCTTTGTTGCTGCTGGTCGTTGGTGGTGGAAGCCAAGGCAGGCGGCTGGAGTCGAGGGTTAAGACGAGTGCGGTTCACAAGAATGCCTGAGGGCTGTTCGTTTAATGGGCGTGAGGTAGGTAGGTGAGTAGTCCGGCTCTAGAGCGCTGCGAATGTTGTGTGTAGGTCGAAGTCGTGGGCGGGCGATCAAGTGGTCGAGGCAAGCATGAAGATTGGTGTTGCAGCGTGTTGGTGGTGTATGAGGCCGGCCTGAGCCTTAGCGTCACTGCACCGCGCCGTCGTCGTTACCTTACGCAGCCACCAAGGGCACACTCCACTTCAACCGGCCCGAGACAGGATTCCCTCATCGCGTGCCAAAGTCTGTTGATATAGTCCAATCTATACTCCACATGTACGTCCTACCCTGCTCAACAAACCTTAGGACATACACGGGGGTCGGTGCCCGCCATCGCCGACGCCGTTCACCTATTAATATTCGAAAGCTACCACAGAGTTAGCCTGACCTGTTACCCTTCAGCGTAGCAGAAACAAACGGTCCCATCGTTCAAAGGGCAATCAAAACATGCAATTTCGCATACGGGTACTGGAATCATCTCTATCTAGGTATGTCCACGCTGTCAAGCTGTCACGCTCGCAACTCCCATCACTTCCTGTCACCGTCGTGTCACCAATAGGGGGTCCTCTTACTCTACTCACTCAGACACCCGCGAGTTGATAGAAGTCCTTGATGCCCTGCCTCAAGCCCTGCTCGTACTCCCACACGAACCCACCACCCTGACCGCTCTCGCGAATCCGCTTCAACGCCCAGAGCTCTATCATACCAATCTTGTCGCCACCCTCAAATCCGCGGTGCGATCGCATCCCGAAAAAGTGCATGGCATCAGTGAAGCCGACGTCCCATCCAGCTTGGAAGCGCCAGTGCTCGTAGTTGCCCGGGTGGTTGGTATCCCACCAATGGCAGTGCTGGCTAAAGGTTTCGCTGCGCTTTTGATTTTGCTGGCCTTGGGCATTTTGAATGCGGTGTTGGATGTCGTCTTTGTGCAGTGTGAGGGAGTATGGCGGCTTGATGGCCTGGGCGTTGGTCATCTGCTTGAAGCCCCATTCACCACCGTCCATCCAGTCCATGCGGTAGGTCCAGAAGAAACTTCCACCTGAACGGCTCTGGTAGCGGTCAGACTGTGCGTTACCAAACGCACGTACGAGGTCTTCTTTGGAGGTGTCGCCGCCCTTGGCCCATGAGTCCTCGGTCAGAACGCAAGAGTACTCGCCGACGATAGTCTGAACGGCACCGCGGTCGACAACGCTCCCCTCTTTGCCATCGAGCTCGCCAAGCTTGCCATGGACTTCGTTAGTGATTTGCTGAGGGGTTTTCTTCTTGTCATCGTCCGTAAAGGCCCAGTAAAAGTGAGTGTCGATGACAACAGGGTTGATACACTGGTTCTTGAGGTTGTTCGGGCCCAGTGACCAGTCGACACAGCGGCCAAGGTTCCAGCCGTCCGAGATGTAGATGGGCATCGTAGGGTCGATGTGAGAGACTTCGGCGAGCACCTGGTTGTACCACTCGTACATGTTGGGTGCATCGTGCTCAGCTTCGTTGACGATCTGGATGCCGAGCACACCTGCCATGCCGCGGGCTTGGTGTGCAATGAAGCAAATGCACTTTGTTCCAAGCTCGCGGTTGCTTTTCGAATTCCAGAACTCGGTCTTGCCACTGTTCGTGCCGGAGTGTTCTTGCGGGTTTGCACCACCAGGCAAGCCATGGACGTCGATGAGCACTCCAATGCCACGTGCAGAGCATCGAGCGACAAATGCTTGGATGTAATGCCAAGCATGTTGATACACGCCTGCAAGGTCCTTGAAGGCTGTACCTTCACAGAATTGCGGACCGAGATCCCAGTAGCCGATGGGCAGTCGGACGGATGTGCACTTAGCGACATCTCTAAGCCAGTCGAGATCCTGGTCGCTCACATACTCCTGCCAGGCTTTCTCGAATCGTGCCCTTGTAGCATCGACGCCTTCACGGCTGACCCAAGCCTCGGCAGCTGCCTTCTCAGATGAGCCTTCGGCGCCGTCGGGGAATCTGCTGCCGGTGAGCCAGCGTTCGATAGCGAAGACGGAGCCGATGTTGGTGCCGTGTTGGTAACGGTAGCGATCGACGTCTGCCGGGGTGGGAGGTTGGATGTGTGAAGGGCCATCAGGTCGGCTGCCGATGGCCTGTTGATGAGGTGGATTGCCGCTGGAAGCATGCTCGTCGAACTTTGCTTTGGCTTTGTTGAGGAAACTCTTCATTTTGATAGGACTGATCGTAGATGCTTGCAGTTGTCGGTGTGCGATGTGGAATAGAAGTCGCAGCTGTGTATAAGGATAGGTTGGTGTCAAGATATATGTATGTACATAGTACGTACCTAGCCAAGTGATACAAGCAAGAGTTAACTAAAAGTGGGCACGAGGCAAGCAGTCTCCACGGTGAGCTAGGTGGCAACGACGACTTGAACCTTGGCTTGAATCACCAGGACCAACGAGACTTCATCATCAGACTTCATCACATTCACGCCAGCATCCATCATTGCCACCACTTCGACACAGGACGAAGAGCGATATACTCCGAGAGACAAATTTGCACACACTGATGTCGTTAGGCGCCCGATGTACTCGACATGGCTTGTCAAGGACGAGTCGTCCAGTGCGCATGATACGCCATTGCAAATCCAGCGATAAATGCGTCTCAGTCATGTTCGAAATGGCCTGCAAACTGATCTGATGCTCATTTACGCATGAGGTCGTTCTTATGAAATGCGGAATGCCAGGACCAGAATGATCTGCCGCTGCTCTCTCGGAGATCGCACTCAACAACTTTGTACCTTGAGTACGCGAATGCTATCATGCCAAGTCTGCTCGCCAAATGGACGAGATCCACGCATGGATGAAATCCTTCGGAATAGATTAATCCGCGCGCCTGTGCAGATGTATGCGGCTATGAGCTGGCAGCATCTCAGCGCTTGGCCCTCAGCCGACCCACAGCTTTGAGGTGGCTGCTTCTCACAACCAGCCACGTTCACCCTCGAGACCGAAAAAAGACCACAGACTCTTACATTAAACATGCCTCAGTGGGATCGTCCCGGCTCTTTTCCCTACAGCATCTATGCATCCGAACGACCTTATGATCAGGCCCCATCACTTACAAAATGCGAATTGCACGAGCCTCTCAGAAGCGATGACCACATCCGTTTGCTGAAACTGTTTCCGCCAGGCTGGCCTGATCGTCTGAACGAGAGGCTTACCCCTGAAGAAGACCCCGACATACAGTGCGAGATCTACCAAGTATCACTCGCAAGCATACAAACGGAAGGCCGCCCTTATTTTGCAACACTGTCATATGCCTGGGGCGACCCGAAACTCACGAAGCGGATCAGATGCGGAGATACTCTGGTTTATGTCGCGCAGAGCTTGAAGGACGCGCTGGTCTACGTCAGGCACCCAAGAACGCCACGGCTGTTGTGGGTCGACTTTTTGTGCATTGATCAAAGTAATACCGAAGAGAAGAGTCGGCAAGTTCAGCGCATGCACTTAGTGTACGGTGAAAGCCATTGTATAACATGGCTAGGCGTAGAGTTTGTGGGTGAACTTGATCTAACAGCAATGCTGCCAATTCTGGGCTGGTTCAGTGAGGCACATCGGTCCTTCAAAGCTCAGCAATCCCTAGTAAATTGGTACAATGCGAGGACTCGCTATGAACTCAACCCACTCCATGGTTGGTCAAGTCTGCGTGATCTACCGTGGGCAGCGCTATATCGATGTCTCGATCGAGACATCTTCAGTAGGCTCTGGTGTGTGCAAGAAACGATACTCGCTCGGAGCAACGACCTGCGCACCTCGGTTTCGCATCTGAACATCACTGTCCTTGCACGATCATGCGATTTCCTACATTCTATTCTGGGAGATAACATGCAGGCCGGCTACCGCGAATACATGAGCGCCGATGATGACACGATTATGTCTTTACTCTTTCGATGTAATGTTCTGAACCGGACGCTTGGGGGCATTACAGCAGTCGAAGGATCTCACTTGCCATGCATCAAGTACATTCGGTCGGCTTCAGGTAAGGTCGCATCAACTGCGGCTACGGCGATGACGTTGTACTGGAAAGAATGCTCTGATCCACGAGACCGCATCTATGGACTTGCTGGTTTATGCAACCTCAAAACCTCATACCAGATCAGCTACTCAAGAAAGACTTTGTCAGTCCGGCAAGTCTTCGTTGACTTTACGCTGCACTGTCTCAAGACTTCAAAGTCTTTGGAACTGTTTCGGACAACGAATCGAAAATCCGCTGGTAGTCCCCGGGGCGAGAAACATCCTTCTGTGAAGCATCGGAACTGGCTGCCCGGACTACCTTCCTGGTGCCCAGACTTCGCTGGCCCAGTAAGCAGTGTAAGACAGCTGGCTTATGGAGATTCTGGCAGAACGTCACCGCTGGAGGCATGTAGAGGGCGCTCTGCTCGCTTCACACTCTTATCTCGTCGGTGCGTGGGAGTGATCGGCGTGCATATTGGAGTCGTGAGGAGTTGTAGCCCTAACTGGCGTGGCGACCGGGAACATGAAAAGGATCTCTCAGATTGGACCGACGAACAGTCTAACGTTTCGTTTGGAGCCCCCGTTAAAACCATTGATGCTGTATATCCCAGGGTTGCATCTTGGAAGCTGTACCTCGATGTGTGCTCGGCGGGAGCAGATTTACGCGAATGTGAGATATGGCCTCGCGTCTCAGCAGATCTGCCGGCCAAAACGCGGTCTCGAATGGTCAAGAGCACCATTGGCGCCGCGTGGATTGTGAGTTATGCGTCAGAGTTTGTTCCAGAGGGTGGTTTGGCACTGAATCGGAAGTTCGACGCTGCTGCATGGATGAGCTTTGCGTGGCACGTCGAGGTCCTCATGCGCCGAAAAAGCTATGGCACACGCCTATTTACAACGGATAACTCCGCCGCCGTGATCGGTACTGGTCTCGATGGAACTCGCGTGGGAGACGTCGTTTGCGTGCTATACGGAAGCGATGTACCATTCATCATACGCCAAGTTGGAAACAAGGGAGAGTACAAACTGATAGGGGAATGCTACGTCTCAGGAATTATGCACGGTGAAGCGCTGGACATGGGCTTGGAGGAACGAGAGTTCCGGCTCATCTAATAGCATGTCCGCGAGGAAATTTACTTGTTCCAACTTTGCGATCACAGCTCTCTCACGTGGTGCTATCTGACGACCTCGTATGCCTTTTCAGGCCGCTCTACCGCTGAGAGACGTTTGTTTCGTTTCAACCTTGCGATCGCATCTCTCCGGGACTACCTTAGCTTTCTCGAAAAGTTGGATCCGATATCCGCATCCGCCGAAGCCTAGGTACCTACAGAAAGGCGAAGAAGCTCATGTATGGGAAACAGAGTGGGACACCCCTCGGATCATACTACTCAAGGACTTCTACTGAATTGGGTTTCCCTGCCGCTGAGTAGTACACTTAGACATGTGTGTCTTTTTTAAATGCACACGTGTTAGAGATGCTACCTAAGGATATTGAGTTGTGACGAGGATCATATCACCATAGAGTTGTTTCAAGAATTTTTTTCCTTTCTCCGAAGTTAGAAAATGAAAGCTCCACGTTCAGCCACACGACCCAAGATCGCATCGCCCAGCGAACGTGCGACAAGCACCAGCTTGTTCTGCAGCCATTGCCTCTGCGGCTCTGGCACATTCTCTGTGCTGACAGCTACCGCGAGAGGCCAAGCCAGGAGGCTTGCCAATCTTGGGAGGATCGCGTACTCCCGTGGTACGTCTTCCGAGTTGGATTTCTCCGATCGAGGTCGTGAGAAAAAGAACGCAACGTCGCCGCATAGCTCACTCGACGTCGAAGCCAGATTCGCTCGCATGCGGTTCTGTTTCCACCGCAGATGCTCATGATCCGTGCTGTTCTGCATTCGCACGGCAATGAACTTGATTAAGACGCTGTTGATGATCAATCGTAGAGCTCGCTGGCGGATCCAGAGTGAGGCGTGACCGTATGATGTGTAATAGTTGAAGATGTTGTCGTATGTCTTTTCGCTGTTCTCGTTGGCGTCACTGTCCATTTGTGGATCCTGTCGGCATGCCTTCCATTCTCCGGACATTAAATCAGCCCATTGTACGAGATCGTCTTCGAGTTCCTTGCCGGTGTGTGCGAGGTACTCCAGATCTGGCGTACTTGTAGGCAGAGTGGCAGACGTGTTGGCGAAGAAGGAGAGAGCTCTTGATCGGAAGGCCGCTACTCGCACCATCAGAGAGTCTATTTGCAGCGCTGGCCCTGTTTCTCCGAACAAGGCTCCATCTTGCAACCAACCGGGGATGGCATTGCCTTGTAAGATGGAGGCGCGGATCTTCGTTCGTTAGTTCGGCTGTGGGCAGTCTTCCAATCAGGGGTAGTCACTCACTAGTTGCCTTCTTGCTACTTTGTCTAGCGTCACATCCCTGACTTGACTACTTTTCTGGCGGATCTCGACAAGACCCATGGCGCCTTCGTAATGACAAAAGACGTTGGTGAAGCTAGATCCTACTGCATCTACCTTCTTTACGGGTGGTTCGACACCTGCAACAGAGTATCTGATATTCTCATAATATCCCATTAGCATCGTAGTGAGCAATAGCTCGTCCATGCTCTCATGAAGCTGGCCACTGACAGCATGCTGAGTCCTCGCAAGACACTGGGCGTAAGATCTACCAGCCTGTACAAGAGCCTGCGGTACATCACGAGATCGACCAAAGACCGCACGGGAAAGTGTAGACACTGCTAGGTGGAGGCAGGACCCGGGCTTGGCTTTCATCCAGTATGGAAGCACGTATGTGTGCCACTCATGAGCAGCTTCGTGCAGACTCTCGGCATGAGAGACATTGGTACGTGTCCAATACTGGAATGCATGCTCGTCCAGTGAAATTGAGAGGGCAGGTCGAGGTGCTGTGGTTGGCGGTTTGACGATTGCCACCGCGGTGTTTGCCGGTTTGTTCTTCGGGTTTCGAGGTCTGCGAGCTTTTCCTTGGGCGAAAGCAGACTCATCTTGAAAACGCAAGCCGGCCTGCTCGTTCGGATCCCAGATGCATGACCTGTTGGCTTTGATGCACTTTCCGCACTTCGGTTTGGTGGTATCACATTTGATGCGACGTTGCACGCATGTTCGGCATCCTCGGGCTTTGAAGACCATGCCGGTACTGCTGAGGATTCGAGATAGGCGAGCACACTTGGCAGCTAACTAGCAAGCATCTCTCAGAAGCCTGACCATGTCATGTGATAGAAGTGTTGCGAATGTCGTTGCGGATTTACGTGTTGGCGGGCAGAAGGAAAAGAAACACCACGCAGCCGACACACGAATGCGGCTGAAGTGCACCTTCCGATCTTCGGCTTTTGTTCTAGCCTCCAACATCACACCTACATTACGTTAACCAACAACTGAACCCATAAATTATCTCAAGCTAACATCGTACTATAACGTTAACAACAATGGCCTCCTCAAAATCTCTCACAGCCCTCAAGCGCTTCTCATCCTGCGACGTACGTCTCATCCACAACCACCAGCTTATCTCGCCGGCAAATACCGGCAGACACCCTCACTAACCGAGAACATACCTACAGATAGGCGACGCCCTCGTCAAGCTAAAAGTCCCATACGGCGGCTATCTCCACGGTCTCAAGATGTTCTCACCCGAACAGCAGGCCGGCGAGACCAAGATCTTCGGCCCGGCTTACACCGTGCAGTTGGTAGAAGCCAACAACACCAGCGCACCCAAGCCGTCGAAGCACTTTGCCGATGGCATCGAGAGGGACTGCGTGGTGTTCATTTCTCAGCCTAAAGGGTTCTACTCTGCTTGCTGGGGCGGACTGATGAGTACGCGGGCCAAGTATCTGGGCGCACAGGGCGTGGTTGTCGACGGGTGTTTTCGCGATATCAATGAACATCGCGGGATGGGGTTTCCGGTAGGTGGTTTCGTTGTACTTGATGGTTTGCTGATAAGCTCACATTGATCTATGCTGATACGCAACGACTTCATGTAGGTCTTTGCAAAGGCGTCGTCGTCCCTGGGCACAAACACTTTCACGAGAGCATCCACTTTGAACACTCCGGTGGAGTTCACTTCACCGGAACAGACCATGCCACTTGTGATCAACCCTGGAGATCTGATCGTGGCTGATGCTGATGGTGTGGTCGTCATTCCCCCGAGTAAAGTAGAAGAGTGTTTAGACATCTGCGAAGAGCGATCCAAAATCGATGAACAGACCGTGGAAGCGTTGTTGAGAGGCGAAGAAATGGGTGCCACGCTTGCGGGGCTGAGAAAGTAATGGATTGATCATGACTTTGCGATTACGCATCTATACTGTCCTGAGACAGAGCATTAATTTACTGAGCAACCTTGACGACCACCTTGCCGAAATGACTACCGCTGTACAGGTACTTGAGCGCATCCTTAGCCTCCTCGAACTTGAAGACACGGTCGACGACGGGGCGGATCTCGTGCTTGCCGTAGAATTGAACCATCTCCTCAAATCTGTCCTTGGGTCCGTTCAACATGCCCTTGAGAGTGACGTTGCGCTTCAGGGCAAGTAGGTTGGTGTTCGTCCTGTCGCCCGCCTCGTCTTCCTTGCCGCTCAGGTAGCCAATGCAGGCGATGCAGCCACCGAATGAAACGCAGTCGAAGCTCTTGCGAAGAGTCTTCGCGGCACCGCACTCGAAGATGATATCGGCACCGACGTCCTTGGTGATGCGCATGACCTCCTCCTCCCAATCCGGGTTGGAGCGGTAGTTGATGGTGAAATCGGCTCCCATCGACTTGGCCTTCTCCAGCTTCTCGTCAGACGAAGACGTGACGATGGTCTTGAAGCCGGAAGCATGGGCGATCTGCAATCCGGAAACAGAAACGCCACCGGTGCCCTGCAAAAGGACGAACTTGTCGCCTGTGCTGGTGGCGGGTTGGCCCATGGGTTGCATCCAGTTGATAGACATCCAGGCGGTGACGGCAGCAATGGGAAGGCATGCGGCTTGCTCGTCGGACATGTACTCGGGCACCTGGACGAGAGCATCGGCGTCGAAGTAGCGGTACTCTGTCAGAACGCCGGGTAGTGGCAGACCAAGACCAGAAGTCATGGCTTCGGCGTTGACGGTGCCAGTCAAATGCTTTTGGTTGAAAATGCTCATGACACGAGTGCCGGTCTTGAGCTTGTCGTTTCCAGAGACAACGGTTCCGCACATGTCTGATCCGGGGACAAGAGCTGGAGGCTGTTCGACATGCTTGTGGTGCTTGTACTCGCCCATGCAGACCTCAGTGTCGCGGAAGTTGAGGGCCACACAGTGGATCTTGACAAGTACCTGTCCTTCCTGCGGTGCGGGAAGAGAAGCCTCTTCGAAGCGTACGTTGTCGAGTCCGGTCTGCTCGGTGACCCATTGCTTGACTTGTTGCGGTGCCATGGTCGGTATGTGAGTGAAAGGTCACGTGGAGGTGGTACAGGAAGTTGAGGTAGGGTTACTGTATAAAAAAAAGTACTGCTAGTTACTGTGGTAGTGGTGGCTGGCAGCAAGGCTACCTGTCTATCTATGTATATAGCGTCACAGATAATGAGCTAGTTGATTACCAATTAGGTCGCCAATCGTGGGCAGAGATCCGCCATGGGTCACTGTCGCGTACCGGGTTTTGTCCGAAGGTGTGTGTCAAGGATGATGCATGAGATTGGTAGAGAGTGGATTTTCGGATGTTTCTCTACCGACGCGGCGATTGCCATTTAAGGATGCGGCTCTGCGGGATTACGTGTGGCGTCCTCTGGGGATCGAATCCACTATTGTAGGGAGACCTTGGACCTAGAAGTGCAAGATCACGACTCTCTTACAGCACTCAACTAAATCAATTACAACACATTAATATTGGCACCTTTCTGGACTACCTTCGCGTTTCTGTCGAGACGACCAAAAGGAGACTCGTCTCGCCGAATTACCGCGCATGGTCACGACCGACTGGCAAATCTTACTTTACTCCCTCTCAACATGGCTGCCTCATCCTCGCTAGGCTCCGATGTCTTTGCCATCCTCTCTCTTCTGGTGATATCAACCTCGGTGCTACTACTCTTACGCCACTACCTACCACTCCGCACGACTCCGGGTTACCTGCTGCTTCCTGTTTTTCTCGCTCTTGCGCTGCCTTGCAGCATTATTATCCTTGTTCCCATCGATCTCGCCTCGACCGAGAATGCCGACGGTGAGGGTCCGAAGCGAGGTGTCTGGCTGCCAGAAAGAGCTGTGTTTGTTACATGGAGGATCACGTACTGGTTGACATTTGTGCTGACCTGGTTTATATTGCCGCTGATGGGGGAGTTTTGCGATTCGGGCTTCCGCGACACAAGAGGACGGATCCTGCATTCTCTGCGAAGTAATGCACGCTACCAGTTGATTGTGCTCAGCACGTCAATCGCTGGTTTGGTCTACTTCATCCTACAAAATGGGTTCCACGGAGAAAGCATCAAAGGTCTTGTCATGGCGCTAGCATACGCCTGGGGTCTAATTCTTGCCATCGGGCTCATGGGACACGGGCTGGTAGCAATGCCGAGGAGACTTTTCAAATATGCAAGCCTTAGCCAAAGGCTGAGACGTCTGCAAACCCAGGCCCCCAAGACGAAAGAGAAGCTGGACGAGGCATACGAGGAATTGGAGGTTCTGGAGAATACCGCTATACAGCTCAAGAGTCGCAAGAGTGGAACCAGCGGTGACACACAAGATTGGATCGACGAGCTCGCGGAAACCTCTACACTAGCAGACACCAGGCCAGGCGCGAGTGCAGCCAGTCGCGCGACCAACTCCAGCATACCAGCTGTGCTTACTGAAAGATACCTCGCCGATTTGACCAGGAAGCTCAAGCGTGCACGACACAAGCGGGCAAGGTTCGTTGACGAATGGGCTCGTCTTTGTCAACAGGCACAGGACATTCAGACCGTGATCGACTCTGCTTCATCTCGAAAACTAGAATTCGGTCGTGAGAGAGGGGGTATTCACAAGTTAAAGATACTGTCGCCATCTTTGCGATTCCATCTGCACTTCTACGGCATACCATACCTCCGTGTTGCGCTGTCTGTGGTATTTGCCTGCGCTTCTATCCTTGTGGTCTGGAGCGAAGTTGTCAGCTCTTTCTCATCGAAACTATCCATCATCGGAATCACTGTGGTTCACCACCCTGATTCGGCTCGCGGCCAAGTACCATTCTTTGGCCAGATGATTGCAGCTGCTTGGCTTCTCTACATGGATGCCTGTGCTCTTTACGCCATCTCCGATGTGAAGGTATGGGGGAACCGCGCGCTCGTCACGAGGCAAACCTACGCAGAGAGCGCGTGCTGGTACAGTCTACAAGTCGCCAAGTTGACCGTACCACTCAGCTTCAACTTCATCACCATGATGCCTGCTTCTGTCTACAAAGAGACCAGTTTTTACCATTTCCTTGGCAAATTGGTCAACTTGACGCCTTTGGGCAGCGGCTTCAGCACATATTTCCCCTGCTTCATCTTAATACCGGCCCTTGCGACATTCTTCAACCTCTATGGTAAGGTGAAGAAGGTGATCGGCTTTGGCGTGCTCAATGATGAAAGCGAAGAAAACACTTCTGGCTTTGGCACTGGTGGCTGGCGTGAAGGGCGCGCGCTGATTGAACGCGAGCTTCAGTCCGGAGGCGAGAACACGGCCTTCGGCATGTCTCCCCGCGGTGCATCGCTTGATCTCGAACGAGGAGCTGCCAATGCTGGATCTTCGGCGCCTGCGCGTCGATCACAGCAAGCACCCCTTCTCCCCGGTCAAGCGAATGCCGACCCACGAGTGAGGGAAGCGAACAGACAGTTCAACACGATCACAAACCAGCGAGAAGAGCCCGAAGATGACTCGGCACGACACTTCTACCAAGACTTCGCGGAAAGAGTCAAGAATACATTTGACAGTGCAGATCGACCAGAGTGGATGCAAAACTTGAGCAACGGTATTACAATGCCCAACTGGATGAACAACGATGACAGGGACAATGACGGTGGAAGTGCTTTGAAGCGTTGGTTTGGAGGGCGCGCCGAAGATGGCCGTGTGCGGCTTTGATCGATTTGATGGTTGAATTAGCGATGGCGTTCAGGTATACACATGCAGCCAAGCGAATTGGTTACTTCTTTCATTTCTGCAACACCTTGATCTTGGTCGAAGAGATTTTACTGGATGCTATGCTCCCAAAGTCCATTTCCCCTGCAACGCTCACTTGCTTCGCTCACGAAGGTCAAGTCGCAACAATCCCTGAGCTCTTCGACAAAGACTTTTACATATACTAATGCACTCCATCGACGTTCCATGTCATGATCACCGCACCACTCTAGGCTTGCACTTTGTGTGATCAGCAATGATGAAGGAATGATGTATTCTATTCTCTTCAACAGGCAAATCGTTCCACCAGAGTACGATCTCCCCACAGTAGGTGGCGTGACATTGAACCAATTTCTGAATGGCCGGCCCTAACCTCTGGCGACAAACACGAACGCCGTGTCTGCTGATCATATTGGAGTTACTGCCAGGAACAGCGATGCTTCGCTTAATACACCTCGTTCGGCTGTACGCTTAGCGCCTCTGGACAGTATTCAAAAGGTTACACAGCATTTGCCTGACTGCAATGAAGAGGCATTTGGAACGCAACATGAACGGCAGCACACAGGCTCTAAGCCACAGAACGAGCTCTCGGTCGGTTGCCTACGGATCTCATGACTGTCATGAGAGCAGCCGACATGCCTTCCACGCTCCTAAAATTATGCCCTGGTGCTCACATGTGTTGATACGGCCTATAAATGATCATGATAGCGCAACCATCATGACCCATTCCTCCAAGCCCAACAGGACTCCATGTCCCTCATTTTATACTCGGGCTCATTCTTCTGACGCAACTCCGAACGCTACGAGGTCACCATGCGCAATCTATTCCTTGCAGTACTCCTCGTCGGTCTCACAAGAGCTTCGGCCCTGCCGGAAGCGGAACGTAGGACGCCTCGTGCATATCAAGACACTTGCTTCGATCTGACATTCACATTGCAGCTCACGGAGGTAGCGGCAAGACAATCCGCGTCAGGTCGAATCAATCAATCCAAAGGGCCATCGCGTCCGCACCACGCGGAAGCCGCATCGTCGTCGAACGCGGCGAGTACAAAGAACAATTGACCATCAAAACCAACGACATATCTCTCATCGGTGAGAGAGGCGCAACTCTGATCCCGCCAAAGAAACCAATGAACAACGAATGCACCAACTTCGCCGGCCCAAATGCCGACAAAACGCCCAGCCAAGCAGGCATCTGCATCACCGGAGCAGCTCTCGACCTCGAAGACTTCGTAATCGAGCACAAGCGTGTCAAAGCCGTCCAGAGACCCGTCCGAGGCGTCAAAGTCTCCGGTTTCACGGTCAAAGACTTTTCCGGCTTCAACATCCTCGTTCTTGGCGCCGAAGACACCGAGATTCGCGAAAACAAGCTACTCGACTCGCCCAAGTACGGATTTCTGACTGCCGGCTCCGTCAACACCAGAGTGTTGGGCAACGAGATAGGTTCCACGCGGCCTGAGAATCGGTTCATTGGTTTGTGCATGGACAATTTCTCGAAAGTGAAAGTGGTCGGGAACAAGATCTCGAACTACTTCATCGGGCTTTGCATCCAAACTGACGGAGCGGAGGTTGAAGACAACAGAGTCACTGACGCTTGCTTCGGTGCTTTCTTGGATCCTGGAGTCAGAGACGTCAGGCTCCGTGGAAATCGTTTCACCGATGCCTTTCCCAATGGATGTGCTGGGGTTGGTGCTGCGGCTATCAGTGTTGACGGCGCTATTGGGGCGCGAGTCGAGAACAACTTCATCAAAGGATGGAAGACCGAGGATGCGCAGAACCTGACCGCTGGCATTGTTGTGGTTGATGATCCTTGTTTGTCTCCATCCCTGTCCTGTCAGGGTCTGGGAATCCCGGCGGTTGCACAAGGTAACATTATCAAGGGGAACACGCTTGACGATAATGATTTCGACATCTTTGTCAACACCACCGGCTCGGGCAACGAATTTAGAAGGAACAGATGTGAAACTTCTAACAAGGCTGGTGTTTGCAGGTCGAAATGAAGATCTTATGAGGGGCGGTGTTGCAGACTTCTTGAAGAGGGTCAAGGATGTGCTATGAATGCTCACAGTGTTCTTCTGACCTCTCTGTCTTTGGTCGAGTTCTGGTAGGAATGGCATGGGCTTACCTGGAATTCAGCTATATCATTTGTATCATTTGTGCGCCACTTACGTACAGTTTGGGTTCGAGCCACATAACGTAGCACTAATGCCGTTGCTGCTGTAAACAGTCTGGGCTCAGTCAGACAACGATGGGGATCCCTCATGAATGTTCGTGTGGCGTATAGCAGCGGTCGAAACGATGCCGAGACATCTACACTGGGAGGTCGCGGAACACATTGACAAAGTCTTCCTACGACTGTTTTGAGGCGCCTCTTGAAGACGAAATATACCGGCATAGTCTTGCACGCCGTTGGTGGCAGTCTGTCCCGACTAGTTTGTCATCAGAAACGACGCACAACGTCCATGCAAGATGATCCGTGAGCCATACGAGTGAGGTCGTTTCCGGGGTCGTGCCAGTTTCCAAAGAGAACATATACAGCCTGGAGGGTTCTCCTCACTGTTCCCTACCCGATCTATCTCCAGCAAGGGTATCATATGTCGTGCTCGGAAAGCATCCGATAGTTGTATTCATAAATCGTAGCAAGTATCACTGCTGAACTTTTGCCTAGCCGCCCGCCTTCTCCCTTTTCTTCTTCTCCTTCGCTGCTCGTTTCGCCTTTTGCTCCTCTGCCATACGCCTCTGGATCTTCAGCTCCATATTGTGCTGGTCGACAAGTGCGCGCAATTCCTTCTCGATCTGCTCGTTCTTCTCCTTTGCTTTTTGTCGCGCTCGTAAGCGTTCCTTTAGAGTTTCAATCTGTGCTTCGATGTCGCTCTGAATGGCCGTATTGAGGGCCGCGGCTGTGCCTATGTCGGTGTTGTGGTTGAGGAAGTCGTCCGGGAAGGTGTCTAGCTCGGGATCCAATCCAGGTCCGCCCTCGAGGTAGCCGCCCGGGTGGGTGAGCTTGATGCCTGGAATCGCGCTCGCGAAGACACGGCGTGGGTCGGACAGTGGTAATGGAAGTTCATCCTCGGATATATTTGGGAGGCTGGGTAGCAGGATGTCTCTTGCGCGTATTGAGATGCCTTCTTCGGGCGCCTCGTCGCTGTCGTCGGGTATTACTCGAATGCCAATGTCGGTCTTCGCTTCGGGGTCGAGTAGGGTTTGGACGAGGCTGTCTTCGAAGTCGGTACTATATTTGAGATCGTGCGGCACGTATGAGGCATATATGCCATCGGTGGGCTCGTTGGTAGACGGTGAATGTCCTACGGCAGCTGTGGGAGAGACCATGATGTGTGTAGTGTGTACTGAGGATCAGCATGCAGCTTGTGATAGCGATGCGATATGCATGCATGCGATGCGACGACCCTAACCCTAAGTGGGGCCGAGGCAGTTTGCTTCTCTGTGCTCTAAGGTACTGACTTATGTACATGTACTTTCTCGACCAAACGACACATCAATCATCCTTATTTGCATTGGATACCATTCAAAAAAGTCTGATTGCTCTGAAAACAGTGTCCAGATGGTGAACTTGCCATGTCGCTCTCTCATCTGCCTGGGTAGGCAAGGCACCGGTACCTGATAGGTCCATACCCATGTTAAGGCAGACGCCATTGGAGGCACTGCGTACGAGCAAAACGAGACCTATGCATGCTTACCTATAAGCCTATGATGTTTGCTTACCACTGACCTGTCTGTACGTCGTCACACTTGAACACGTATCACTGGCCATGCAGCAAAGTCGCCTACAGTGCATTGTCAGTCAATATGGGTGCTGTACATGCAGCGGTACATATTGCCTACCATCCAGTCTTGCATACAGCTCCCGCTTCCAACTCCACCTTACTACATGATCGATTGCCCTGCTTTACTCAACTTTCCTCAGCTAACAACGCCACCGAAGCCTTGTCAACCTTACCAGGCAGGTCAACAACATGAGCGAGTATGGCCCTAGGTCGATTCTTCCTGGGTGGAAACGCACACTGTGGCACGAGATTTCTCAAGCCGCCCAGGCCAAAAATGCTTTTCACTAAGATGACTATGATGAGAATGGTGATTTGAACATACGCTTGGATAAGTTCGAGGAGCTTTCCGCCTGGCTGGTACGCATTTCAACGACGCCTGTGACAATTGAATATCTCAGTGGCCATAGGTTGTTGAGAGCACATGAAGGCTGGTGATAAAACCTCATGAAGAGCCGTGCTCCAGTAAGAACCTCTGCAATTCATCGCGGCTAATTCAATTGATAGCAGTCGCTAAGAAGTGAAGCACACCTTGAGACCTTCAAGCCAACATGGCGATGCACCACCGGTAGACGTTGGGAGCTGGCGTTCCGTTCCGTTCGAAGCACTATCGACGAGCAAACGGTAGATGGAACACCCAGACCAAACGCAGAGTCGAAGAATCGCGTGATTCGGAAAACTACTCGCATCAAGGTCGAGGGTCTTGCTCCCAGGTAATCGATCTTTACTTTAGATTAAGTTCATGCAAAGCTAACATGAAGCAGTAAATCCACCCATCAAGAGGATTGGGAGGTGGTCAGCTTCGACACAATCCCCATGCATGACGATTTGTCAGGAGAAAACACTGTCGCGGACGAGAGGCGCTGCAACATCATGTAGCATCATCATTGGGATGCTCGCGTGGGGTGTCCGAGGAATGGGTATCGCTGGCCTGATCTGCTGCTTTGCCGGTGCTATGCCATTGGCTTGAAGATCTCATTACTATGTCCGTGGCAAGGCCACATACGTAGTAAGAGATCAAAATGCAGGACTCGCAGGAGTGCTTACTGCGAGAATACGCTTTGGGCATGATCGACCCACTTAGCAAGCGCATATGTCGCTCGATTAAGCAGGACGGCACCTATATTTACAGGGTATCGAAAGACACCTGGTCAGTGCATCACTGGACCCTAAACGACTCTCGATGCCTCGAAGGCGTCGCTCGAATCCTCCGAGTCCGCGTCATGCTCGAGATCCCATAAATCTCATACCGCCATCGCGGTGCTGCAATGTGATCGGCTCCTTATCGATCGATGCATGCATGTACCGGCACACGCAATACCGGCTGATGGAGGCGATGCATATGCCTTACTGATTAGAGGACGACGAAGCTCACTTTTGGTTGCATGCACAACTCCTGTGTGATAATCTCCTGATTTCAGATATCCAATTGCTCAATCTGACCTTGACACGAATCGTTCTACCAAACGAACCCTTCCCAACGGCTAAGGTCGACCCCGTCCTGTTAAGGTCTGCTGCACGACAGCCGTTGACAAGCGCCACGCTAATGCACAGCATCGTTCCCCGGTGCCTTCGCTACCAATTCTTCCGGCGACAGCTCTCACAACGTCCCATCATGCCTGGTGTTTTCTTCCCGGACCTGTTCTGTTCCATCGAGATCATCGTCAGCCATATCACGGCGGCAATGTTCGTGCAGGCACTGTGTGCACACCAAGCATGGCGCCCATATCCTATATCCAAGCAACATTCGTGTGGACGACACTAACATTCAGCCAAGAGCTCATCATTCTGCCCTCATAAGAGACAGTGTCTATAGTACTCCACTACAACACTGCTTGGGATCGCCCTAGTTCAGAACTCAATCTGCATAATTATCTCCACACACATCGTTCGCCGGTCCGTACACGCCGCACTAGTACTGTATGGACCCTGCCGCTCGGTCTACCTCGACATCTCGTAATCTGGAATCTGCTGCTATCGTACCTGTTTCAGTCCAAGCACAATGTCCTTTGATCGACGAACGTGGAGTGGGGGCGCGGACGAGGGTCCCAACGATCCCCTGTGCCTACAACCGGCACGTAACCACGATGTTATAAGGACAGGACATGGTAGTATACCTCCCCTTGTTTGGTCCGCGTCGGTTTCATCTCTTCCTCTTCTTCACATCGTTCCATCCACTCGGTTCTGGGTCACACCGGCTCTTTCTTACTACTTTGGTCTACAGTCGTTCGACCGATACCAACGACCGCCATGGAGGTACCTGAGGGCATGGAGGACATCACGTCCATGTCGGGTCATGCTTCGCAGAGCGCAGTCTACGCTGTATGCGTGACCTTCACTTTATTCATGAGCTTTATCGTCATCGCTCGCATTTGCACACGAACTCTCATTGCAAAGCAGACTGGTCTAGACGATGCCTTCATTTGTGTCGCTGCCGTCTTCTCTCTAATGTACTGCATCACGACCTACAACCAAGCCATGCAAGGCATGGGCTTACACGTCTGGGATCCTGCCATCGACATAGTGACGATGTCCGTCTTCTTCTGGTGTGCTCTATGGTCATACTACGCTGCACTGGGCTTCACCAAGCTCTCCATCCTCATGCAGTATTTGCGCATCTGGCCTCAGCCGACTTTCCGCAAACTATGCTACATCATGATCGGAGTTACGATTGTCTGGACTCTCTGGGCTGTCCTGAGCTCGGCCATTATGTGTGTCCCGGTTCATCTTTTCTGGGACACCGACGATTTCTTCCACGACCCGCACTGCTTACCGCGACTTGAGACATGGTGAGTATTCCATCAATTTTCACCTCCGAACCAGTCGTTAACACGAGACAGGTACGCGAACGCGGCGGTCAACTTGGTATCAGACATTGTAACTGCGCTGCTCCCTATTGGTGTGATCCGTAGCCTCGAGATTCCCAAGCGCCAAAAGAATTTGCTCTACCTTGTGTTTTGCGTTGGTCTCGTGTGAGTTCCCAATCAGAACATTATCTATGATACAACACTGACTTTGACCAGCACCTGCCTTATCTCTGCACTTCGTCTGATTTTCATCTACCCGATGACTAAGAACCTCGACCAAACGTGGCATTCGCCAATGTTCTCTATCTGGTCTGCTGTGGAGATGAACGTTGCTATCTTCTGTTCCTGTGCGCCCACTCTCAAAGGTCTGGTTCAGCGTGTCTGGCCCCAATTCCTCGCATCCCTGGACTCTCGCTACGGTTCCGGTCGGGGATCTGGTCGTGGCAACTCAGGTCGCGAAGATTCCGGTGCCACCGCAGTCAACTCGACCACTTCCACCTCGTCGGACGACTCTATCCACAAGCCCAAAGACATTTCACATGTCGAATCGCAATCGCCGGCAAAGAAAGCCATCGGCTTGCTTGGTTTCCGTCGCAGCTTATTCAAGCCTTTCTCCAGCAGCACCAACAAGAGTCTTGCCAGCTGTTACGGCAGCCAATCGAATGACGAGGATGTACTGTTTGACGACATGGGCACCCGTAACTCAAGCCGCGGACGTATGTCTACACCTACCAAAGGCCGCTATGATGACATGAACATCGAGGTGCAGACAATCGTCGATCAGCATGTCGAGCCCTGTGTCGTGCCAATGCCCGAGGCTCACAAGACTACTGTTGGAACAGGGTCGACGGCCACAGATCCATTCAGCGACGACCAAGAGGAGAAAGACATTCAGAAGGCGGCTTGGTCATCATAGAGACCTGATACATTTCCCACATCTCTGTTTACCCTTTTCCTTAAGTCGAATAATTACCTTGCAATTTACAGGGTCCTGTACCGTTTGAGCAATGAGATTGGGAGAATGGGTGGAACGTTCTCTTTTTAGATACCACGATACGTTTTCACACTCTGATAGGGGTTTACATTAATCACATGACAGTCAGCTGTCTAAACAATTGTGTCATTGTCTCAAATATCTTGTGTTCATGAACGGGTTGTTGTCAATTTAAGAGAGGATGGAACGACCGAGGAACAATTTTCGTTAGAAGTAACAAAGGACAATCCAGATACATCAGCCCTGCCTGAATTAGACTGCGACTAAACAACAATATTACAAAAGATCGTTGCATGGACTAATCTACATGTATCGTCGTCGGCAATCGAATGGCCCTTCCATCGCACGGCCCCACCACGTCGACGCCGCTCAGAAGCCGCGCCGGCAGCACCGCCAATACAGCATCGAGGTCCTTCAACTCTCTCTCCAACTATGCTAACAACAGTGCTGAACGGGCGGCCGATCGCCTGCCCTCGGTCACCACCCTCAAACATACCATGACCTTCGTGCCCAAGTCGCGCCGCGCCAAGTTCGACCTCACCCTCCACATCTACGATCTCAACAACGTGCCACTGGTCGCCGGCAGCAGCTTCGTGAGATGGCACCTGCCCACTTCTCGCGCCGCCGAACACCGCGGCCGCACGCATAAATGCCCCATCAAGGACCACCGCGTGCATTACGACTATGAGCAGCAGACCGCCGTGCGCCTTACCATCAGCAAGGATGGCATGCTGCAAGACTGCTTTATAGATTTCGAGGTTCAGCAAGAGTACGGAACCGGCGGGAAGAACGAGCGCATCACACTGGGCAAGCTGAAGCTCAACCTGGCCGAGTATGTGGAAGCAAGTGAGCTACAGAGTCCTGGACCTCCCGGCTCGCCTGGCCACCCGCCTGAAGCGGAGGGAGTGATCAGGAGGTACCTGATGCAGGAGAGCAAGATCAACAGCACGCTCAAGATCGGTGTGCACATGCGGTATATCGAAGGTACGAGGGACTTCACGGCTCCGCAGCTGCGCTCGGCACCCATCTTTGGCGGAATTGCTGGCATCGTGTCCTCTGCGGAACCCGTCGCAACCGGGCATGGAGTCGGGCCGCATGGGAATGGCGATAGCGCTCACATCGATGGAAGCGGCGGGACAACGCCTGGCCTCAATGCAAACAGTAGAGAGACGGGCGAGATGCAGGACATGTATCGCCGGACGCTTGCTGCATACTGGTCGGCGCAGCCCGGCGAGCTCAAAGCAGACGAGGCCATTGAAGACATATTCGCTGGTGGAGATGGGTGGGGGCGCACCGGGCGTCCGCCTGCTATCAGAACGAGTATGGAGGCCAACACATCTGGCACTTCTACTCCACATCCAGACGACGACATGCACAGGGATCGCCCGCCGCGAACTCCAGAGAGTCGCAGCGGCTTCCGTGTAAAATCCTCACACGAAAGCGGTACATACAATTTTGGCAAGAAACACAAAGCGCCAACGAGAGTGCATAGGGGAGAGGTGGATGAGGATGATGTTCGAGAAGATCTCAGGATTTGGCGCGTCGGAGAGTCAGCAACCTCGCACTGAGCATGCCTTGACACGCCGAGCTCATTGCTCATACCATTCTGGGGGTTTGATGATTAAGACGACTTGCGAAAGAGCCGCGCTCGCAGATCGTTCCAACCAGCACGCTATTCCCACCTACGAACAGCCGTCGAATGCACACCAGGACCCAAGCCCGAGTCTAATTAGAGGCTCCATGGCGAGTAAAAAGAATGAAATCAAGATGAGTCCCTTGATCGACCAACAATGATTTTCGCGCGCAAGACTACATCGATATAGAGTTCGACTCCGCAACAAGCTCCCATAGCCCGACAGAGATGCAATAATGAGGGGGTGAAGCGCGAATACATTTCAAATACCAGCCACACCTGAGTTCATCCTATTCATGCACACGCAGCATTAAAGATAAAAAGGAAGCAATTCCCTGGATTCTTCGATCCCTATTTTATGCTTCGTTTCCAGGTATTCAAACGTAGATGCTACCCTATTCAAATCAATTCACGACCACACATAATGGACGCATCTAATCAACCGATCCTCTTCCTCTGGTCCATGTCTCCATGGGCCAGCAAAGTTGTCCACTACCTCGCTCTCCGCGGTATCCCGTATAACCAGTGCATCCAGCCGGTCACAATGCCCCGCCCCGATCTTGCAGCTCTGGGCGTTCAATACCGCCGTGTCCCAGTACTGGCTTACGGACGTGACATTTACTGCGACACGCTTCTCATGTTGCAGAAGTTCGAGAAGTGGTACCCTCGTGGCAGCGAATACAAGTCCATCAGCGCCACAGATCCTACTGGGAGGGCTATGGAGCATTTGCTCGAGAAATGGACCGACGTGGCCGTCTTTGCTTCTGCCGCGGCTGCTATCCCGAGTGAAATGGACCTGTGCAAGGACCCGCAGTTCCAGAGGGATCGAGAGGAACTCTGGGGCCGGCCATGGACGAAGGAGGAGCAGGACCGACTCAAACCGGCTGGTCTGGCGACTTTGGTCGAAAACTTTGATTTTCTGGAACAGCTTCTTAGCGACGGACGTCAATGGTTGTTAGGGAGTGCTGGACCTGGACTTGCGGATGTTCACGGTGAGTCACGCTGAGAGATGTTTGCCGAGCTGAGCCTGGTGGTTCGAGCGGGTGTCGGTTGTCACTCTGTTGTTTCCGTCAAGAGGCTGACTCCGTCTACGTTGACAGCGGCCTGGATCTTCTCTTGGATGGTCAGTCTGCCGAACGCCATGCCCGACGAGTTCTTCGGGACCAAACGCTATCCCGAAACGCGCGCTTGGCTGTCTCGCTACGACGATGCCATCGCAAAGGCCAAAAGGGAAACACCGCAAGTCAGCGAGCTCGAAGGTCCGGCGGCCGTAGAGAGAGTTCTCACCTCATCTTTCAGAGACGAAGATTTGCGGGTCGATAGTGATCCTTTGGCTCTCAAGAAAGATGAAGTGGTCAGCATGTGGCCCATCGATACTGGTTACGATCGTAAAGATACGGGGAAGCTTATTAAGCTTACTGCTGACGAAGTGGTTGTTGCTACTAAAAGTGAACAGGGCAGGAAAGAGATTAGGATACATTATCCTAGGTGGAACTATACTGTTGCGTCCGCCGGCAAGGCAACGAATGGGGTGTGATTCCTATCGGCATCTTGCTTGATTTCACTGGCTGCGGATTCTTAAACCACGTTGGTTGATGCTTTCTGAAAGGTCCCTGGACGTCAGAAGTGAAAGCCACGTAACCATCGGAGCAAACGTCCTCCCAGAATAGATAGCCGGATCACAACGATGCACATTCATTCGATCTGAGAGAACCTTTCGCAGAGACGAAGTTGTCCCTCAGGATACTCTACTCGCCAATCACCACTCTCTATACCCACCGTCTTGTCCCACAAACCCCTTCAGCTCCCACGGCTTAGTGGTGAGTGCAACCTTCCTCACAACTTCCTCATTGATCTCGATTCCCAATCCAGGACCTTGCAGTGCCTCCACAAAACCGTCTTTGACAGCAAACGCTTCCGGGTTAGTCACGTAGCTGTTGATGTCGTACTCTCCAGCCTCGACGTTGTAGTGCATACCCACGCTCATCTCCTGAATCTGGTGGTTCGGCGTGGAAATGCCAATCTGGAGGCAGGCGGCAAGAGCGATTGGCCCGAGCGGACAGTGAGGTGCTACTGCGACGTCGTATGCTTCCGCCATGGCTGCGATGCGGCGGAGCTCGGAGATTCCGCCGCAGTGCGCTATGTCTGTTGAGAAGATAAGTGAACCCTTCGAACATCCAGGAGGATGCAGCCCGCACTTACCTGGCTGGATGATATCAACAGAACAGTCTTCGAAAAATCGCTTGAAGTCCCAACGCGAGTAAAGCCTCTCGCCCAGAGCAATGGGGCAAGTCGTCAAACCGTAAAGTTCCTTAATGCTCTCAGGATGTTCGCTGAGGAGCGGCTCCTCGATGAACAGAGGGCTATGGGGCTCGAGAGCCTTCGCCAGCTGTTTCGCCATGGGTTTGTGCAGCCTGCCATGGAAATCCACCCCGGCGTCAATACCCAGAGCCTTCACCGTCTTGAGTCTCTCAACGCTGGCTTGCAGCAGACCGGGAGAATCGAGCCACCCGACATCCTCGGTGGCGTTCATCTTGATGGCTTTGAACCCCTGTGCTATGCGCTCTTTGGCCGCGCTCTCCACATCACTCGGCCTGTCACCGCCGATCCAAGCGTAGACGCTCACTCTGTCGCGGACCTTGCCTCCCAGTAGCTGCCAAATAGGGATGTTGAGTTTTCGAGCTTTGAGATCCCAGAGGGCAATGTCTATTCCTGCGAGAGCAGACATGAAGACTGGACCGCCACGGTAGAAGGATTTACGCCATGCGTCTTGCCAGAGAGCTTCGATGTCGTCGGCTTCGTGGCCGACGAAGCGGGCGGTGTAGCCGTTGAGGGTGCCTTCGACTGCTTCTGTGTGACCCTGTGAGATTTGTATCAGAGACGTTGCTGCTTTTTCATAACGTTGGAACAAATCCCCAACTTGTAGTCGACACGCTTGGGCCTCGATGGCGAGTTGTGATCAAGAGACTTTGGGTCTGATCTAGGCTTTACATACTGCAAACGAATTAACATGCTTCTCATCGAACTGCTATCGTTCAAGTACCTTCGAGACTTGATTCTCCCCAGCCAACACGGCCTTCAGAATCAGTGATCTTGACGAAAAGCCACTGCATGGTCGTCAGCTCTTTCAACGCTGGTAGCGACGTTAGCATCTTGAGCGCTTACTCTAGGCAATACACGGAAATATTCAACCTTCGCTATGGGAGCCATGTTGGATACAGATGCCCGGATTCCCACGGACTTTGCTAATGTTATGCGAAAATCAGTGAAGATGCAATCAAGTCTTCGTACTGGTTAACAACCCAGTGAATGTCGCTTACATCTAGGTAGAGCATCGGTTGCTCTCGGTAAGTTGTTCGTTATCGGTAGTCGACATCGGTACATGGTTCAATAGCCGACGTTCAGCATCAAAATACCGACGAACGCGACAACCATTGCTCGAGACTTGCTCACCGACAGAATCGAACTTCACAACAGATGCAGTCATCTAGTATTGACCGAGTCTTGACTACCTAGCAGTGTACATCTCAGCATCAGACCAGCAAGAAACCCTTCCAATTACCGACAGAATACCACGACCTCACCAAACCTTCCACTCTTGACCTTCTCCATGAGTCGCCTCTCCTGCATCCCCATCTCCAAACAAACTTCATCTAAACAATGCTTTCCATCCAAGTAACCCACCAATTTCACTTCCTCCCGCCTCGCCCTTGCTTCTTCATCCAACTTCTCCTGCAAGATCCCAGCTCCGTCCGTAGGCGGAGTCGCCCATCCAGACGAGAGGGCGGCCTTCCGCCAGGCGTCATCCAAGTCCGTGCCAGTGGGAGGCGCAGGAACGGGTGGGAAGTCCGGTGGATCGAGTGCCAGGGCGTACTTGTGCAAGCGTTTGAGAAAGCCCTTGATGACGCCGAATGTGATGAAGCGGCGTATGTCGATGTTCGCTAGTAGGTCTTGGTGGGCTAGGCAGAAGTCTGCAATGGAGAGGCCGGGCTTTAGAATAGTGTAGAGCTCGACGATCGTGTTCTTGTCGGGTGGTGCTCCAGAAGCTTCTTCCAGAGTTTCCTTGCTGAGGACACTGGCGAATATTCCGTCTTTAGGGTCGATTGCCACGTAGTTACCGCATTCTTCCACCAGCTCGACGTTCTTGACGAAGAGCGCAAAGTCCTGCGTGAGAGCGTACACAGCCTGGAAGTGGAAGATATCCAAAGTCATCACGCGCTCATGCAGTACCAGCTCCCACACAGCCTTCTTGGCGAGCTTCAGATCTACGTCTGCCAGACGCGCGATCCGCTTGACATGGTTCACACCATCAATATGCGGCCGCACCTTCTCAAGCACCAAATCCCACGTCCACCTCTCGGGATCCGGCAGCTCGCGGATGAGCAGAGGAACATCCCAAGCCCTGATCTTCTTCGGCCGCGGCCTTGACCTCTCGCCCAAAGTCCTCTCGAGCCGCAGATTCAAAACCTGCGTCTCCGAGACCCGCACGCAGCACTCCGCGTACGCGTTCAACTGCTCGTAGACCTCCCCCAAGATCCACCCAACCAGTCCACCAGATTCATCAAGCTCTTGCCCATTGCCATGTCCATCTCTCCGCCTCTCAAGCCTCCCATCAACCTCCCCCTCCTCCCTCCTCAACACCCCACCCCGTCCCTCAACCTCCAACCCCCTCATAAACCTTGCCATCTTCGCCACAACGCCTCTCCAGCACCTGACAACAGCCTCCTCCTCCTGCTCCCGAACCACAAAACACACGTTCGCAACGAAGCGGTTGCGCTCATACCCTTCCCCCTCAATGCTAACCGGCCACCCGAGAACTCTATACCCCTGGACGCAAATCGACAGGTCGCGGTTCGAGATTTCGTGAGGAGGGATCACGTAGGCGGAGATGTGAGGGAAGGAGAGGATGGCGTTAGGTGAGGAGGAGGAGGAGGATGCCGCTGTTGCTGCCGATGTTGCGGAAGCGGTCAAGGACGCGGCGGAGGCCTCGAGAGGGCAAGAAGCTGAGGAGGAGCGCGAGATGCTGCCGGCGGGATGTTGGTGCAAGACGTCTGGGCCGCGCTCGGGGTGGAAGCGGGCGTAGAAGATGGATTTGAGCATCCTTTCTCGCTGCTGGTTTTGGTTGCCTTCCTTCTTGTATGTTTTTTTAAAGAGACTGATCTGGGTTTTCAAGACCTTCTTGAAGGCCTCCGATCAGCCAGAAATTCACATTTTTGCGGCAGTGGTGGTGCGGCGGAATAAAAGCATGGCGATGTTGTTGGTAGACTCCCCAGACATGAAGTCCCAGGTGGACTTCAAACGTATGTGGGGGCAGTCGCCTGGATTCATGACAAAATCACATACATATCATTGCAATAATAACATGGTTGCAAGTCCCGTGAGAATGAAGAGACATCTCGAAACCAAAAAGTTCAACGAGAGAGTCGATAGGCATGGATCGCAAAAAGAAATTTTCTTGCTCAATACATAATCTACACGTGCTCCGCTCCATCGATCCACCCTTCCTCAGTCGGTCCCATTTTACCCAACCTTCCCATTCTGGAAAAGAAGAGGGGAATCAAAAGTGGCATGTTTCGTCTCCAGCAAAATCAACCTCCCCCTCCCCAACAGACAACTCTTGTGAAAAAGCCGCGTCCACGTATTCGCCATGATCGACCTCCTCCCTCGTATAAAAACCTGGACAGCAAGGGGACAGGGACAAGTGAGAGCATTTGGATATCCAAAAGAAATAAATAAAGAGATCAGCAGCAAAGACCAAATTAACAATGAAAAGCAGAAACAAAAGAATAGGCAGCAGAGTGTTCGAGCGAGAGGTATAAGTAATGCGGTGTTTCGTCTTCTGTCCCCGAGCAAAAAACGCCGAAGAAAGCACATGGGGTCGCGGCGAGTGATCGTTATGGTGCGCCGGTGATCGTAAAGAAGTGTGTGGCTGAAGATTATCGAACAGGTATATGATGTGTGGTTGCAAGTCTCGAGCTCCAGTCTCGTCGACGGCGAGCGAGCAACTGGCGGTACATGTGGTCGCAATGGATTGCGCCCGAGCAATTGCCGAGCCACGGTGCTAGGTCCACCGCCGAGATGATTGAAGTTGATCGATTTTGGAGTTCCGTCGCTGTGACACTGCTTCCAGATATACAGTGGTATAGAATCTCGTTGCCGTGATGGAACATGATCGGCAAAGACCAGGCTATTCGACGTGGCGTTTATGGGCCGCCCATGCCGTCGCCGCCAGCCTCCAGACCGGTATCAAAGTTGAAGTTGTCGAAAGACATGCTACTATCCATGACGTTCGTCTCAAGGAAGCTGTCAAAGTCGAAGTTGTCCAGAACATCGCCTCCTCCAGTGCCAAGCTCGGCGTATTCCAGGTTCATGTTGCCATTGTATGAGTCTTCACCAACGAGATTGCCGCTACCACCGAATGGCCCATTCATATCTGGGGCCGGCGGTGGCGCGCCATTTCCGCCTTGATTAGCCTGTTGGTTCTGAGCCTGCTGCTGCTGCTGCTGCTGCTGCTGTGAGCCGTTCGGCATGCCGCCATTGGGTGCAATCTGTTGCTTCTGGAAAGAGTTCTGGTTCATGGGGGTGATGGGGGTTGCAGGCGTGGGTGTGGGCGGTTGTTCGGACTCTGATGCAGGCGTAGCGCCGGTTTGGCCACCCTTTTTGTTCGCCGACTTCTGCAAGTCAGCATCAGCTGGAACGATTTTGCCACGAGATATATACAGCGGACATACCTTGTTATTCTTAGTATCCTTTTTAGCTCCGGGCTTCGCCTTGTTAGTCTGATTCGGCGTCGGTGGTGCAGGAGCCGCTGCTGGGCTGCTTGGTTGCGTTCCACCAGTGGCATTTGGCTGCGGTGCTGGTGGAGGCGGCATGGCCTGGTTGCCCTGGCGGGGAGTCATGTTTGGAGGACCTTGGCCGAGCTGCTGACCTGGCATGGGTGGTCCGCTGGGCATCATGTTCGGAGGCATTGGCTGAGCACCCCCTGGGAAGGTGCCGTTCGGCATCATTTGACGGTTGAACGCTTCTAATTGACCTTGAGTCAGTTGTTGGCCGCCGGCAAACTGTGGATGTGAACGCGGCATCATTGTGCCGTTAGCACCCATAACCATCTGGTGGCGCATGTTGGGTGGCATGCCCTGGTTGGGATCGAAGCCTGGAGCAGGCGAGGCGCGGCCTTGCATTTGGCCGTTCGGGGACGCACCGGGCTGCATCTTGGGCGTGCCACGGGCCATCTCGTTCGGATTCGGCGAAGGCCCGCCAGCACGGCTGCCCTGTGGCGACATGGTTGGAGCAAACTGACCATTGGGTCCGCTTTGCATGCCGGGATGCGTCATGCTGTCCTGTTCTTGCCGCGCCATGAGCAGTCGCTTCTTGTTCTGCTGCTCGAGGAGCATCAACTGCATCTGATAGTCTTGGAGCGCGTGGTTGCCGCTGTTGGGTCCACCGGGGGCACCGGCTGCTGCTGCTACTGCCGCACCAGGGACTATGCCGGGTCGCATAGCACCGTTCGGGCCAAATTCGAGCGAGGGATCAATACCAGCTTGGCTCAGTGGACTTCCTTGGGCGCCGGCAGGGCCCATTGCTGCGGAAACGTTCGGAGGCATGCCCTTGTTCATGTTAGATTTTGCTTGATTCATGGCATTCATCGCGGATTGCTGCATTTGATGCGAGTATATTTCCGCAGACTTTTGTTGCGTGTTAGTGGGCTGCATTGCGATGAGGTGGAATTGTTCTGGTGGCATGGTATTTGGATCGATGCCGGATCTGGCAAGCAGCTCGCGAGTCTGGTTTGCTGCGGCAGGATCGAGGGAGGGGTTATGAAGACCCACCTGTGTGTTTTGCATCGGGCCCTGCTGACCAGGGCGTGGTCCCATCTGCTGCACGTTTCCGTCCAATCGTTGGCGTTTAGGAGACGGTGCGTCGCCAGAACCTGGGGATCCTGAACGCGGACCGTTCATTTCCATCTGAGAGTTGGACCGTTCCATCTGCTGACCGGGCATCATTTGCGGCTGGCCTTGCTGGGATGCGCGCAATCGCTGCATTTGCGCAAGCTGCGCTGGGTTTCTAGGGGAGAGGATGTGTCAGTATTGTAGCGCAAGTTGTAACGCATGGCGCACATACATGTTTCCAGCGTTCTGCATGGCCGCCTTCTTAAGGTCGTTTTGCATCATTCCATTGCTCATCATCGACATGTTGCGCATGTTCTGCATGGCGGCTGGATCCATGCCGCCCATGAGGTTCGCGCGTTGCTTTTGCCCGTTGCGCTGTGCGGTGAGATAGCCCATGGTGGACTGCTTGCTGCCTTGGTTGCGGCGCGAACTGTAGATGTCCCAAAACTGGAACCACCAGTCCTGCAGGAAGGGACCTTCGGTGTTTTGGAAGGCTGGGTCGGGCAGGTCCTTGGGTCTGTCGGCGTCGGTATCATCACTGCCATTGGACTGGTTCTGGCGCTGGTTGGGCGATTGCTTGGTCTGGGTGAAGATCTCCATGGTGCTCGACTGATGCATGGCGCGCGCAATGTCATAGTGCTGATTGCGAAGGAAGTAGTCGTAGATGTATGTGTTCAGGCGCTTGACGGTGTCGGCAGGATCGTTGGCATTGACGGCGCCGCCGTTAGTGGGTGTGCCGGCGTTTTGCTGTTGCTGCTGCTGCTGCTGCTGCTGTTGTTGCTGCTGCTGCATTTGCTGCGGCGGCGCACCGCCAACAGGGCCGCCCATGCCGCCCATGTTCATCTGCTGCGGCTGGCTCATGCTTGAGCGATGGCCAGCGAGCGAGGGAACGGCCGAGGCGCTGTGGTGATGGAGCTAGGTCGGTCGGTGAGGAGCTCGACGCGGGCGGATGCGCTCGCGACGATCAATCGCGCAGTTGTCGGCCAGGCGCAGCGCGTCTCGGACGAGGGTATAATGCAAGCGCGGGAGGGTATGGAATAATCAAGTATGAGTGAAGTGAAGTGTGAATGAATGGGTGCGAAGATAGATCGAACGCGTGGGTGGGTGGTGGAGGAGGATGCGACCTCGCTGGGGGTCGGCAACCCTAGTTGGTGCTGCGCGAAAGCAGTGGCGCGGGCGAACGAGACAGGCGGGACTGGGGAGATGGACGGCTGCTGCTGCTGCTGCTGCTGCTGCTATGCGAGGGCGGCGGTGGTGGAAGCGGCGGGCATACCGAGTCGTCTGGGTGAGACTGCACGCGGCGTGGGGGGTGTGAATGTAGGTATTGTGGTATGGGTGGTGGTGACCTTGCCGGACGGACGACGGGTGTGGAGCAGGAGGAGCCAGCAGGCACGTCGTGGTATCTTTCCAAGCTTGGCGCGGCGATGCGATGAGATGCGATGGCTGGAAGGGGGATATTGTTTGGTAATTGAATTGATATATCAGCATATCCGGTACCTATACTACTGGCATATCTCATCAAGTAACAACTCTAATCAAATCATCATCTTCTAAATGGATTTATTCATTCGTCTGTCTTGTATCTACAGTACCTACTCTCTTCTTCCTCTCCCAACCCCCCGCTAGCCCTGGAAACCCGACCACGACCACCATCAGCGACACGTGACTCAGGTGATCAAGTCGACAATTGGCTGCAGGCTCCCTTGAGCTTGCCTTCACCTTCACACACACAGTAATGCCCAAATGCCCAAGGCCCAAGGACAGTGTCTGCATTCTGCCCAACTGCTCGGACTGATCTAAGTTCCCGACCGACACAACATTCGGTCTATTGATCCCCTTTACACTGGTTTTACCACATGGATTCATCAATCGCGCCCGTTTATCCTCTCCGCATTTCCCATTCGGCTTCTTGCGAAGATCTGCATGCCGCTTTCCCTTGCTCTCACTCCCTGTCCTCAAGCCGGAGACAAATCCGCACGCTTCGGGGCGTTGAACATGCCCGTGTCCAAGGCGTCGAGCGTGTATAGGATACGTCCGGTCAAAGGCATGAATTGATGCTACAGTACTGCACGTCATAACGGCACTTGCAGTTATTCACCGAGTAATGCGATTGTTGTCCCGAAACGACCTGAGATTTGGCTGCATGTGTTGAACTAAATCAACTCTTAGGGACCTGCAATAATTGATACAGCACATTATACACCACGATATAATGCGTCGTGTTGGTCATCTGTCAAGGAAACTAAATTCCCGTATCAGGAAACGGCAACACTAGACGCTTCCAGAAAATCGACACGAGTCGACTCCATGGCATTTATTGACTCAACAAATAGGCCAGTCTACTCGTCATCAGGAGGCATTTCATCCTCAATGTAGCGTATCAGCGTAATCCTCATCTCAGTCGTGTCGTTTCCTCGCAGAACGTCGCTCACAAAGCGAGCCTCAACCTGCATTTGCACCTGTGTCGTGACAAGTTAGCCCTTGATACCACGTAGCAGCAGATCTCGCCACCAAACATACCATCTCCAGTGCACCTCTGACAACACCAGACAAGATGTTCGAGTACCAAAGCTCCTCTTGCGCCCTGCCATCATCCGGGAGTTCAACAAAGTCCGCCAACGGGTTCTCCTCAAACACCAGCCCAAAGCTCTTGCCGTCCTGACTCCAGCCCGTCACGATAGGCGTCACGTTCATAAACACCTTGAAGCCAACTTTGCTAATAACCTCGGCCGTCTCGCGGAAGTTGGAGCAGTGGCCGGTGTTTGATTTCGCGAGGAAGTCCTCAATCAGGCGCACGCCAATGTTGTAGCCCATGCGGTCGAGCTCGGCGTTCACGGCGGCATAGTCGGTCTTGGTACTGCTGGAGGGCAGGGTGAGATCACGGCAGAGGGAGGCGACGATGGTGCCGTATGTCAGGGTGACGACTTCGGTGTTGACTTTGTCGATGCGGGACCTTGATTGAGTGTCAGTCGGAGGACGTTTGTTTCTGGGTGGCTTGGAGTTCGGAGGCTTACTTCCATACTCTGCGCAGCTGTCAGTCAGCTGGTTCGTGGAAATAGATAGGCAATTCAATGCGGCTCACTCTTCGCCCAAACGGGCGTATTTGCTGGAGGCCATGTTTGTGATCTAGGTATGCACGCTTTCCCGTTGCGCGCGCAAGGACAACTCTCAGCGCATCACCTGAGGGATGTGTAAGACGAAAAGAGCGTATAAGACTGGACTTTAGCAATCGCAGTCTCAGGACCGTCAAGTTAATGGTGCTTGACGTAGATGTCGAGATATCTAAGTGTATTGATAGGTGCAGGGTCCTGGTTCCTGTGCTTGGTGTCGAGGCTAGCGAGCTCGGAGCTCCAGCATCAGAAGCCGACCTCAAAAAGTCACTTCACTTCAATATTGACACGTGCAACGATTTGCGCAGAACAGAAGATACAACCCCCCAACTCTTCAGCAACCAAACGAGGATTCTTAATACCACGACCGATATACCGCGCCCTCGTCGACGACCCCATAGCAACATAGAACCCAAAAGAGAGCACAAATTTTGCGAGAAGAATACGGCGTGAACAAAGCATCTTGCGGATCAGCTCAATATCTGGAAATCGCAAAGATGTCGGGAGAGAAAAGGGCTGCGTCGTTCGGTAGCTCGCAGTTGGTGAAGCGCGCAAGACCAGACGGCAATGGAAACGAAGTTGCGACAATCAATGGCGCGGGCGGCGGTGCCCTCATACATGGCGTAAGTTCGCACGCAGAAGACACGATCTTTCGCATCTCACGGCTAAAGCTGCGTTCGAAGGGTGCATGCGCTGATAAATAGAATTGAGTAGGGCAACAAAGCGGCAGGCTTACAGGCGTCTGTCATGGAGCTGAGCGGTAAGATCACACCCTACAGCACATTCAACACGTATATCGGTGGCTGATAATGTCCCTAGGTCACTCTGGTGAAATCTTCTGTGCCCGATTCGATCCTTCTGGCTCGCATATCGCCTCTGGTGGCATGGACCGCAACATCCACTTATGGAACACATCCGGCGACTGCGAAAATTACGGCATGCTCACCGGACACAAGAGCGCCGTTCTCGACCTGCACTGGTCGCGTGACAGCGGCGTCATCTACTCGGCAAGCGCGGACATGCACATTGCGAGCTGGAACGCAGAGACCGGCGAGCGCATACGAAGACACGTCGGGCACGAAGAAGTGATCAATTGCATCGACGTCAGCAAGCGCGGCGAAGAGTTTCTGGTCTCTGGAAGCGACGACGGCTACATTGGCATCTGGGATCCTCGAGCAAAGCAGGCCATGGACTTTGTTGAGACGAGCTATCCGGTCACAGCGGTATGCCTGGCCGAGGCAGGCAACGAGCTATACTCCGGCGGCATCGACAATGACATCCGCGTTTGGGATCTGCGGATGAAAAAGGAATCATATGTTCTTACAGGCCACACCGACACCATCACGTCTTTGTCCCTCTCACCAGACTCACAAACTCTTCTTTCCAACAGCCACGACAGCTCGGTGCGCACTTGGGACATCCGACCCTTTGCGCCGCCCGATCGTGCCGTGCGAGTCTACGACGGAGCGCAAGCCGGGCTGGAGAAGAACTTGATCAGAGCGTGCTGGAATGGCGAGGGTAAACGCGTGGCGGCTGGTGGTGGAGACGGCACGGTGACAGTGTGGGACAGCCAGAGCGGGAGAATGCTTCACAAGCTGCCCGGCCACAAGGGCACGGTCAACGATGTGAGAATCTCGCCGGATGGAAGCATGGTGCTGAGCGCGAGCACGGATCGGACCATGCTCTTGGGCGAACTGCCGCGGTAGACTTGAAAAGAGACCTGTACCGAGGGCAAACGACGATTGAATGACCACTCCCGAATATGTACACACTTTGTCTCGTATCAAGCTGGCGGGCGAATTCCTTGTACGCGGTCTATCCCCTAGTGTTTGGCGCATTCCAATCATGGGGTGTTCGTACTCCCAGCGCGAAATTGGTTTCCAGGGCTCCGAAGCAGGATTCAGGTCTCGTACCAGCAAAAGAATCAAAGATCAAGGATAAGCCATGGCTACGGTGTCACGCATCTGACCTGTTAGGCGAAACAACTTCAGTCAGCTGCCTTTAAGCACGAGCGGAATCGAAAGACTGTACACATGTCGAATGAATACACTACATATCCACTATCGAGATGACAACAACGGTTTCAACGTGAGTATTGACTTGACAATGCTGTACTCACATCGCCGCGCATCAACAAAGAATCACCCCTTAGTTTTTATCTATCAGAGCGGCAAAAGAGGAATAGGCAAGAAAAGAGGGAAGCTAGAAAGAAAAAAGGAAAAACATACAACAGGCGGGATTCCCAGATGGTCACCCACTCTAGTACTAGTCGCCCGGTTCAGTGCTTATGTATGGCAGAGCGGACGGGATGCCCAGTTCTCACTGACCTATGGTCGTATGTGTTTGTACCTTCAGCCCATATCATTGTGTACTTAAATGTGTCATGAAATCGACCGAGTCCGATCGAGATTGAGGAACGTCCGTCCTCTTCTTCCATCATCTTGGGACCATCAAACCAAACACCTGGTCATGTGCGTCAACATCGTACCCATAGGAAGTCCTCGTTAACCCTTTCCAGAGGTAGTACACATGTGCGAGGATGGGTGGTGAGAGTATTTCAATAAATCCGGACTCGTTCACGGTGGAGGGAGAAATAGCCTACCAGACTCGGCACGATTTAAAAGAGAATGAAGCGATGATGAAAATCGATTGGCCGCGTCATTTCAGTTTCTCCGTACCTGTAGGCAGTGTGTCTTCGAATGGCGAGCAGAAGCGAACCTAGATTCTGGATGTCACGCGTTCCCTCGCTATCTGCGATGTCCGAGTCATGATACGATACCAAAGTGTTTGAGGCATCCGTTGCTCAAAGACTATTGAAGTATTCTAGCCCGCCTAGAAACAGCCTTTGCGGTGGCTTACCAGTCGGCACTGCGACGTCGTGCGCGCTCGATAGCAGGACTGCAAGATCATCGAAATGTTCAGTGAGCATGGCCCAGACATGTACGATCTGCACAGGATGCCAGTCGCCTATCCAAGGCCACTCATTCAGTTTCGCAGAGAACTCTTCGCGACAGTAGATTCCCAGTGTCGTCAGAATCGAATGAAGATGATCAAGCATGCGCATCAGCTTGGCATCTCCGTAGATGCGCATCGTCGCAACCATGGTAAAGATTATCCATAACAATGAGTCCATGCTCGCAAGGTCAGTCCACCGTAGCAGAATGCCGCTGAATGCGTCAAGGACTGACGAGGCTCGCGACACGATGGCGAGATGACTCTCTTGCCTTTGTGGTGTCCAGAAACGACAGGCCATCCAGACATGCAACTGTGCGGCCAAAATCACAAGCTCAGCGCCAGCGGTAGTGTGGCATTGCAACTCTCCTTTAGAGATTCCAGACTGCGTAACACGCAGAGCGTACTCCAAGTCATAGATCTGGCCGAATGGCGGGCACTTGGAGCTTTCAAGCTGATCTGAACATAGACAGAGAGCATGAAGTTTGTTGAAGATGTCGAATGATGTGTGATGGTCGAGATATTCTGTCTTCGGACAATTCGCCACATTTCTGGACGCCCGCTGGATCGTCTGTAAATTGACTGAGACACGACACGAACGGTTTCGTCGAAAAGGTGGCGGAATGTAATAAGGTAGAATTGGCGGCTGTCCGGTCAGCAACGCATACCGGAGGTCTACCCAGTTACAAGCTAGCCAGGCGTTGGCTGTCATTTTGCCGACGTCGACAAGGTTGCGAACTGCAAGTAGATGTAGCCTTGCGGTGTCGAATTGAGCATCACATATGTCCATGTAAGCCAGAAGAGCAATTGCGACCATTGTCAGCGGGTCTGCTTTGGTATGCCTTCTGCTCAAGTTTTTGCTGACATGGAATATTGTTCGGCCTTTTAGCTCAATATAAAAAGATTCAGAACATGTCCTTGCCAGAGCTACTTCTCTGTAGGCAGCGAGCGTCGCAATACCCGCGAACAAAGGTTTGTTGGTCCGCGCCATCTCCCAGAGTCCATTAGTCCAGTAACTTTGCGCATGGCAGAAGGAAGACGCATGGGCTCCATGTAGCTGATTGAGGAAATACAATCGGCCAATGTTCTGGACGTCTTCTCCATCTTGGCCGCGAATGATGGGGCCCATCGGCGCCTGTGGCATCACCAACAATTCTTTTGATATTTGCAAAGCGTCCACGTGTAGCGTCGCGCCATCGGTCGCCCACTCTGAGGTTTCAGCGGTGATTGACAGAGCTTGCCCTTCAGATCCCGGGAGGCAGGTTCCTAGCTTTCTTTTCCGCTGGTCCTTTGGCTTCTTACGCGCCATAATGGTGAGTGTTCGCGCTTTATCGTCGGCCGAAGATCCGGCGTTGTTCTTCAGCTTGCGATTACGTCCCAGTGTGTGTGCACTGATGATGGCCCGGTTCCAGGCACCAGTCCGGCCGTCGGGCGTATCGTGTGAAATGAAGACCAGTCCCGCCATGCGCTCTTCTGTTCCGTGGTGCCGGGTTTCTTGGACAGTGCGACATTATAAGAGCCCAAGCAATTGTTACCAGCACTCAAGGCGGCCTCCCTGCTTGACAAGACGAGGCAAGTCGCCTTGACGCCTTTCCTGTAGGGGAAATCCTGATATTTAGCGAGATAGCACACTACGCCTCATGCGGCATGTCTGGCTATCAAGTCGAGCGGCTCAAATATAACCATGATCTGCATGTACCTGTCCACAGCCTCCCAGTCGAGCTAGTCTACATTATGTGCTACCTTACCTTAGTGAGGCACTCTTAGCGCAGCTGGGCGCTGGGGAACGTTCCCGACGCTGTACACCAAGTGCAACCCGCTCGAAACCGCATTTACCGACAGGCAGGCACCGCTGCCACGCGAAGGATTAACAACGCCGCCAGAATTGCATGCAATTTCCAAGGGGTAGCGCGCTGGTACAGTAATGCCGCGTGACCACACTTGCGTAGCTCACGCGAGCCGATGCGAAACGCGAAGGATTCAGGCACGGGGTCTTTTCACTCCAGTCCAATAACCCGGTATCCTCAGGTTTGTGCCTTTAGGGTATGGCTGTCAGACTCGATGAAGATCCAGCCAATATGCGCTTTTCCACAGAGGCGTCACGTCACTGTTCCCCGATCTACACTGCTACATCCTCTTTCTTTACGCGAGCTGAGGACATGGGAGTGGGCCAAAGTGCTCTGGAGGCCAACACTGACGGCTCGCGCAGAGCAAAGACGAGACGGCGCATTATACAACATGCAGACTTGGGCGATCCACAGGTATCGCTACGGCTCAGTACCGGGCCAGGCAGCTGCCAGGCCGCAAAATGTTGAGCGTTAGCGGTTTGGCGCTCAAGATGATTAGTCGACAGATATGCCACGATTGCCTCGTAAAGCGAGCCTCTGCTTCGTACCCTGTCGCCTGATCGACATCTTCGCTTCGACAGAATCAGCACGAAAACCTTTGCATAGGTTTCGCTTCCGCACCTAGTATGCCGTATCATAGACCTGCATGCGGCGTCACGCTGATGGCGGTCGTTTGTTCCGGATATACAAGCGAGGAAGGCAGTGCTCGCCCTTCTTATAGCAATATATGGATGAACAGACGGTGCAATCGCAGCATATCAAACCTAACTTATCTGATCGGTTCAAAGATGACTACCTCCATACGATCAAAAACATCTCCGGAATGGGACTTCAGAGACGTGGTGCAATACACAAACCTGTACCGATGCGTTGCTTCTGTCGGAGGCGAGCAGTGCCGCAATAGCGTTGGCAGGGACAAGGAAGACAAGGCGAGAAGAATCATCAAGGAGTCTGGCATCCCGCAGCAACAGCGTTCACGAAGCTTAGCACGCTACACCCTATGCCATGTGCATTCTACTTCTATGGGCCAGGAGGCAGTCGACTATTGGTGTCGCGTCCTACAAAGTGATGCTTCCATCATGGCCAAAGCACTTTCGTCAGATTGCCCAATGTTTTGGAACTCCTTCAAGAAACTCCAAGCGCAAAAAGCCGGCCTAATCGCAGAAGAGAGTCGGCTCATTCAAAAAGTGAAAGAGCGAAGTCCCCAGGAAGCAGAGAAACAGGAAATTTGGATACGACGTGAAGATACCGATCGACGAATGCAACTCTCCCAGTGGAAGGTTGACGAGATCTGCCATCAGAGGAAACAGGAACAATGGGAAAAGGAACGTGTCGAGCACGACGAGAGACGCCGGCAGTGGAAGAAAGAAGGACTTGACTATGAGGAGGAACAGCTCCAGCGAGAAAGGGAGTGCACCGAGCACGAAGAGAAACGCCGGAAGTGGAAGAAAGAAGGACTTGACTATGAGAAGGAACAGCGTCAGCGGGAGGAGGAACGTCGTGACCACGAGAAGATGTGCGACCAGTGGAAGAAGAAGCATCACCATTTAATAAGTATGCGCCGCCAATGGGACAAGGAGCGCCGTTTCCATGCAAAAAGACTTAGTCAGTGGGAGAACAAGCGTCGCCACCACGAAGAACACCCTCGACAAGAGCTTGCCAAATGTCGCCATCTGGAACACGGGTCTCTTCATAAGCAGAAATTGGAGCACTCAACCACGACGCCTGGAGAAGCCGACCATGAGCGCATACGCCATCAGGCGCCCTGCCAGCATGAAAATGAAAACCGCTATACCGGAACCCGAGCGGGCGTGGCGCTCCAAAGCGAGCGAGACGGTCGAATTTGCATTGGAACCGTACAGCTTGGTCGGACTGAGGAAACTCAGGCTGGCGATACCACTTCGCAAGCCAGCATGGACGCCTGGAGGAGATTCACTCAAGTATGGGACGTTCTAGGCTCCCTGAGTGCGGACTTCAATGGACAAGACAGCAGTGTACTCAGCCCTTGGCCGAACAAAGCGAGCATGCGACTTCTACACTCGAAAGCAAACACTGGAGGTGGTCTTGAAAATATTATAAGAACTCCCTTCTGGGACAGGCACGGCTTGGGCACGAGCATGCGGCGGCTTTCTCCTGATGGGTGCGATGGGCGAGGATTATGGAAGGTTGCACATTTCGGACAGAGCGTCAAGAAACAAATCCGCGAAATAGCGGGCGCTGGACACACAACAGAATGAGTACAAATTTTATAAATAGTCAAGTCATTCAAAACATCTATCACATGTGACATGCTTCGATCGCCCTCTCAGTTGTAGTGACAGCGACAGCTTACTATCGATACACTCCACTCTGTGCTGCAACTGACACATCCAAAAATCCGTCGAGGCATCTTCTTTATAGGCAACGTGACTACAATGACATCGAAACGTGGTCGAGCCGATATCACAGATTAGTAGCCGACAAAGTAGGCAAGTCAAGAACCAGGAACCAGGGAGTAGAAGATAGGAATGGGCGGTTAGAAGAGGTAAGCCGTCCAGATACCGTTGTAGTTGATCTTTAGTACACGTCCTGGTTCGTGGGATCACACTTTTACATATCATCCTGATGGAGTAGTTTTGCACTACACGAACATCCTAGAATCTCTGAATTGGAACTACACATTACTGTCTAGAAAGAATTCGCACTCTACAGCGGAACAGGAATCTATTACCTGACTTTCGTGTCTTGCCTCCTGTGAGCAGTGTCACATGGAGGAATCGTTTCGCCCTATCACGTGATTCTTAGATCACGTGTTTGAAAGGTGGGTTTCCATTCCAGGAAACTCAACATCTTCGTTCCTGGAATGACGAAAACAATTCAAACTTCATGATTTCGGACGGGATGCCCAGTTCTCACTGACCTATGGCCGTATGCGCTTGAAAATCATGCAATTGAGTACCAGTCGAATCAATGTTTCACGGGCAGTCATGGGTACTAATGCGCGATGTACAGCTACGTCGGCAACTTGAACCCGCCTTGCCTGGTAGTGAAGAAGCCCTTTGGGTCGTAAGACTGCTTGACCCGCTTCAATCTAGCCAAATTGTCCGGGCCAAACGACGTATAGGGATCTTGGTTTGGGGCGACGTCGTTGAGAAACAAAGGATTGTACCTAGACGCTGTGGTGATATTTTGATACTCCAATACGTTCCGGTAAGAATTAGACGTACTTGACATATTCTGGATCTCCAGATTTGTAGTTGGAAGGCAAAACATCCCCGTACTTTTCCTTTTGATACTTTAAGATCATTGTCGAAAGCTCTTCCGATTGTTGGGGGCATCGCTCGTTGCAGGTCGGATTGGTCCAGAGCAGGTTGTTCTCGATCTAAATGCGGTCGCCATGATCAGGTTCAAGCCATAGACGTTACCGCCTTGCTTTTGAGACGCTTGAGCGATCTTGACGGACAAAGGTTGAGGATCGAAGCCGGTGATCTGGACGTCGAGATCTTGAAGACCATTGACGAAAGTGGCATTGTAGAAGTGGTCCCAGTAGTACAAGAAGAAATCGACCATGTCGTCTTCGGGGAGATTGGGGAAGGTCGTCTCGCGGAATGAGTTGCCAAAGCCAGTCAGCGAAGCTCCGCCCGCTTCCTGTGACATTTCGTAGTAGCTTTTCGTCTCCGTCGTGCTCAGGAGCTTTTCAACATCGTCGAAGTCTTTAAAGAGGCCGTCTGGTGGTTTCGGGCCGTCGTAGAACATGAACATGATCGGACTAGTGATGGCGTTCAGGGTGTTAAGAGGAAGGCCAAACTGGAAGACAGGAATCACTGCTGCTTTGGCGTCTGGATAGTCGCGGACAAACCTCGTTACTGCGCGGAACAGTTTCTCACGTTTGTCAATCGAATAGGCTCGGATACCACCCCAGATCTTACCGTCCACGCCTGCTGGATGTGCTTGAGACCACATTCTCGTGACAATGGCGAATTGGTTGCCGCTGCCTCTCAATGCCCACCAGAGGTCCGAGTGTGTGTTACTGTCTGCGTTGACAATGGTGCCGTTTGCCAGAACTGCTTCGAATTTGTCGATGTTGTCGCATGCAAGACCCTGCACTGTGTCAGTGCTGGAAAGTGAAAGTCGGCAACGAGGCGACTCATACGTATTGAGCGGAGTAGTAAGAAAGACCGCCACCCAGTGTCAGGCCTCCGACACCGATGTGGGCCAGTCTGCCACCAACGACAATCTCATTTGTCTCACCGGTAAGCTTGTAAACATCACCCCATCGAGCACCAGGCCCGAGGATGGAATGTTTGCCATCAGAAGTCCGTTCCGTCACGGCTTTCCCAAGGTTGGGTTCAAAAGCGATGAGCACTCCATCCTTCACTGATGAAAAGCCAGGCGCAGGCTGATGTCCAGCAGATTTGAGGCCGAATGGCGCCGAAGGATAGTCGTTCAGCAACTTCACCGCATCAGAGACCTGCTCTGCGTTGGCTGGAAAGAAAGCGCATGCCGCTCGGAATTGATATGAGTTTTGGTTGTTCCAGTAATCGGCGTTGATCTGCGTATACACTGAAGCGTTTGAAGCTGTCTCCAATGCATCGGTTTCGAGGGTGTCGTAGGCCGTGTACCGTGAGTACTTCTCGTGAAGGAGGTCGCAGACCTTCATCGTCTCAGCAGTCGGAGCGGATGCAGCCACAGCCGCGAGGAATGATAAGACAGCAATACTAAGCATGGCCCTTTGGGGTTTCATGGACTGGTGAGAATGTGGAAAGCTTTTGGAGCTTTCGTAGTGTCAATATATAGACAGAAAAATCCAGTGGTGCTCAACCAGACCTACGTCTCATTCACGGCCACGAGCTATCACCAAGGCCCAATGCCATCTGACTCGTCGCATCATGGGAGAAGTACAGCGCAAGTGAGGAGTAAGGTCTCGTTGCACGAATAAGATGCAGAAGGAACCTAGCAGGTAGGTTGACTCAACCTTGTCGAGAACTAACATGTCGATCAACGGCTTGCCGAGTTGTGTAAGATTTCGGCTTCTGCAACCTTACAGTGTGGACACGAGATATACGAATAACTATCATACAGCTAGTAAGTCCCTAAAGCTGTGATGCTGATGCGTTTCATCTGCAGATCCCTTGAGATCATAAAAGATGGAGATCTACATCCCTAGATCCGAGGGATGAAATGCTCTGCAAACGCTGGACTCCGTTCCAAGGTGAGCTAAATCGAGCTAAATATTTGCAACAAAGACTGTTGACTACATACCGCCAAGACCGTTTCCCGAACACAACGAAGACATGAAACCCGTAAGCTGATCTCGTGCTAGCCTTTGCGCACGATACCAAGAAATTGACTGTGGATCAAAGCGTACCAACAGAGACAAATCAAAAAGCAAAGTAGACAGTGTAGCAAGTCCAGTCATCGATGCTGTACAGATGCTCGCCAGAGTCTTTGTAGACCCAGAAGTTTTGGAAACCGTTGTCTGCGGTGCCGGCATTGGAGTTCACCTCAAGGTCCTGCGAACCACCGAATACAGACCAGTGCACCGTGACCGAGGTTTTTGGGAAAATGACTTTGGAGACTTAGTTAGCGAATAACACCAGACTTGGCCACTCGGTGGACTTTGCTTACCTGATCCGGTTTGTTCCCAGTTGTTGAGAGTTCCGTGGGTGACATCCACGTAGTCATCGGGCTGTTGACCAACGTTGCTTCCAGGGTTAAGGTTGGAGTAGTAAGCAACACCGCTCGATTGTGTTCCGTCAGAGTGTTGGCAATTGACGAAGTAGTTTCCATCATTAGCGTTGGAAGAGCGGACTGGGGCTCTAGGTGGAAGCACTGGCTCTTCAGGCACGGGCGGCGGTGTTTCGACTGTTGGAAATTGTTAGTGCTTCACAGAAATGCAGACATGAAGAGGGCTCTCGTCTCACCTAGCACTGGACTGAACACCACCACGTTATCGTTCTGCACAAAGTTGCCGGCGAAACTCCAGTTGATGAACCCGCCATCACCGGCTCTGGTGAAGGTGCCGGAATCGAAGACGTAGGTTTCATATCCTTTCGTGAAGTCGAGGATTCCTGTGTCGAACTCAAAGTGGTCGTGGTCTTCGCCCTCGAAGCTGGCGGTCGAATCCTGATCATGGTAAATGATAACGTTCTTGTCGGGGAACTCCAAGCTCAGCTGTCTGATCATTCCGGTGGTGAAGGACTCTTGCGCAGCATGTTGGTTATCGACGAATTTGTCGATACCCTTGATGATTTCCTTGACGAGCTTTGTGCCGATTCTCGCGATTGCTATGAGGCATCAATTACGATCAAGTGCAGTTGTAAGTGAGTGCATCAGTTACTTCTAACGAGAAGAGGATTGCGTTCCTCCAACGCATTGTCTACTGCAAAGGCTGGATGTTCGAGCGGTGCGCAAAAGCCAGCGAGCTTGCGATGACAAGCAGGCTTAGAAAACGGAATATGGTGGTAGCGGCCATCTTCCAAGGGCTTGTTCAAGTCTTTGTTGTGACGGATGGCAGTCGAGTTGAGTGATTATCCGGGGAGTTGTGCTAATGGTAGTCGAATCACGGACTTGAGATCCAGTTGGGAATGCAGGAGGCTGCTATGTGAAGAAGCAGATGATGATGAAGGAGAAGAAGAAGACATGGTGTGACGATACCATCATCCTTTATATCTTCTGGTGAGCAGAACCCATCCGTCTCGTCCTCGCACACCATAGACCTCTGTGTGTTGGTGGCGCGAGCTCCAGCTGCTGCGGCGAAGAGCCCTGCAACTGTTTCGAAAGGGCGTTGTAAGCAGACTCAGATATTTTTAGTGTAACATGCCTTCTTGCTAAAGCCCGCCAGCCTGATCGCCAGAAGAAATCAGTCATGTGAACGATGGATGCGTAGCTCTTACCAACTATGGTCATGGATTAGCTATGTAGTCGCATGTAAAGGAGATGCAGACGCGCTCAGTTTCGTCATTAGTGCCGTACCGAGTATACTATCAAGCCTCTAAGTTGTGAGAACGAGGGTGTTTCTATGCGGTTGGCACCGCTGTATGCAGTAGTGCAGCAGTGCAGCAGTGACAGACCACAACGGCGACCATGCAGCGACCAGGCTGAAGGGTGAAAGGCTCAGCCTTGCGATCATGCACATAAGTCTCTATTCTCGACGTGAGTGTAGTTAGTATGTAGCCAATCATTGCTGATGGTGTTACCGAGAAAGTTGGAAGTCTTCGATAATCGATACCGATGGTGTTGAGAAATCGTTTGTCACAAGTCGAATACAGATCGTACCAATTTGCTCATAGGCACAAAATGACGGCAAAATGCATAGAGCTCGGTCATCCGACATCCGCCTCCCGTGTCGGGGCCCGAGGGTCGTCTTGTGGTCGGTATGCACCAAAGTCAAAGTGGCGCCAAAAAAGTCGAGAACAAATGATAAAAATAGAACACTGCTTACACGGTGAACTGGAGACTGTGGTGATTGAAACCACGACCTTTCACAGGCTATAATGCAAAGCGAACGCGCTACCACTGCGCCAAGTCTAGGGGACTGTTAGTTCAAAGTTCGTGTGAAGACCGGAGTCGAGTTGCTTACCCCCTGATGTCTGCCAGACGCGTTACGACTGAGTCAAACATGTTGATGCAATTTTTGAAAGATGTTTGTATTATTATCATTCAGTTGTCGATACAAAAGACGGACGCCAGAACACTCCTGGATCTAATAATCCGCGTATCTTTCCACCAGTTCAGTGGGGCGGAGAAGTCTACGCATTCACGCCAGATTTCGATACAAAGATATCTTCAGTAGGTCTCAGGCTACGGCCACAATCGATCAACGAGTCAATCGGTGCAATATTGGGAAAGTTATGTGACCCGGAAGATATTGAATTCGTGGTGCCAAGAAATCCGCTGTGCGGACTTGGTCCAAAACAGCGATTCGGCGCTTGCACCGATCACTCGGTCGACAAGATCAGGGAATCAGATAACAGGACTATCACGAGAGTGTAATTGACGCAGTACTTTATCGAAACTTCCAGATCCGATCGAATCGATTTCACTTCGATCTCACTTCAAGCGTATATGCTTGCTGTCTTGCGCCTGCCGGCTTCGCGGCCGCCTTAGCTACTCTTTCTCGCGATGCTGACATTACAGAAGGTAACAACATCCGCCATCAACACGGTCTATCTGGTCGTATACCCCTTTTTAATCCCGACTTACACATTCCTGTCTTACACCGCCGGCGTACATCACCGGATATACCTAAGTCTGCAATGCCGTTTACACGCTTACACACGCCTCTCGGCCGAGCCGAGAGGGAAGTCAAGTCCGACACAACCAACACCAATGGCTGATCATTCAGCTGAAGGATCTCGAGCGCCACATTCATGAAAGAGGGCAGTGGTCAGCTTATATAACCTGATCCCGCAGCTACACCTTCACGTTACTATATGTGTCACAGTTCTTCGTCGCCCTCTCAACACCAACTTCCCGGCACATTCCCTACCAACCGATCAATTCAATCCCATCAAACACCATGGCGTCCCCATTCCAAGAAATAGTAACAACCAACGAGCGCGTCACCGGCCCTCCCGGTGCTGAAATGCTCCGACTCTCCAACATGGCCCAACATTCCTCAATCGAAGCGCTCGATCTCGGCTGCGGCGGAGGAATCATCACCAGCAAACTCCTCGAATCCACCTCCAACGTCAAGCGACTCGTAGCGGGAGACATCGACGACCAAATGCTAGCCATCGTCACAGCCAAACGCGACAGCCAAATCAACGACAAAACTCCCTCCACCGACTCCAACTCCAACAAGTCTTGGTCCAGCGTGGAAGTCGAGAAGATGAACCAAACATCCATCCCCCACCCACCCTCAACCTTCACGCACGTCTTCAGCAACTTCGCCATCTTCTTCCTGCCAGATGATAGTCCAGCACTGGCCGAGACCTATCGCGTGCTCAAGCCCTCAGGTCAAGCTGGGTTCACCAGTTGGAAATCCATCGCATGGTGGACCGCAGTCGTCGATCCAGCTTTGTCTCAATATCTCCCTGAAGTACCTAAGCTGCCAAACCCAAGTGGCCTCTTTGGTGCTTCTGGATGGAGTGATGTTGACGCCATTCGATCGAAGCTTGAGAAAGCTGGGTTTGGGGACGTGAGGGTGTCGGAGTATAGGTTTGCACCGTTGGTTGAGGCTGTACCATTTGCGAAGGCTACTGCTTTGCTGGTTCAAGGTATCGCCAGGAGGGTTTGGTCGGAGGAGGAGTTTGGGGAGTTTGGAGGGAAGATTGAGGATGCTATATCGAAGTACCTGGAGGAGAACTTCGAGAATGGTGTTTGGGATTGTGAAATGACGGCGATAGTCGCTCTAGGCACAAAGGAGTAATCTGGTAGCTTCGAAGTATGATTGGTATCATGTATACCATCACATATAGTCATTGATACTCATCCACCGTACTGTAATCATTTGTTATGTCGATTCACTTGGGGTTGTCAGGGTTAGTGTTGGATTCACACAACGACGATGACAGTCTAAGATGGAGTATACATCGGTGGAAGAGATTTGTGCACATGCGTGGAGTATCTCGTACGATGCCTCTGGTGGTCATTTTTCGCATGTCTGCATCAAATCCATCATCAACATGCGTTCACAAGAAACATATGCACCAACCACTACTCTTACGATATACCAATATGCCAGTTGAGTCGTGGCAACCGTCAGAAATTCGCCTTCAAAAAAGCACAGTACTAGCAGTTAGAGTCTGAACAAATAAGGTTGATATCATTCCTAGCTGACGGCAAGGGGAATCTCGAATGAACCGAATAAACGCCTAGATAGAGAGCAAGTGTGGACGCCATGAAGCAGTACTTTTCAACGCCTCTTCACACGACCGCCCCTGTTGCCACTGCCCCGTCCTCGGGGCTTGCTGATACCGCTCGATCCACCACCCCTGCCGTGGGTCTTCTCCATACCCAGACCTCTCCTCATGCCGCCGCCACCGCTACCACCACGACCTCGGTCTCCGCCGCCTCTTCCACCACGACCACCGCGACCTCTATCTCCACCACGGCCACCCCTTTGCGGTGCGCCGCGAGAAGCTCTAGCCGCCTGCTGCCTTGCGGCCAATGCAGCCTGTACCTCACCACCATCAATCTCCATCTCATCATCGTCGTCATTACCGCCCTTTTGCTTGAACTTCAGCTTGCCCTTTTGACCTCTGAAGCCAGCGTCTTTACCCTTGAGCGCTTCAATATAAGCATTGATGCCGCCCTCAAGAGTACCGTCACCAGGCTCCTGGCCGTTCATCATTCCGGACTCGTCAAAGTCCATCACATCATCACCATCATCCGAATCCTTATCGTTGAACACCAGCTTGCCGTCCAAGTCGGTCTTTGCCTTCTTTCGTGTCTCGGGCGCAGCGCGCTTGGCTGTGGGTTTCGTTGATGAAACGTGTGCAAGAGCGCGCTTGTCGAGCAAATCAAGAGGCTCATCATCGTCCTCGACAATGTACTGTTTGCCACCTTGCTTGGACTTGCCACCCTTGGAGCCGGAACGGCCAAGCACGTCATCATCAGAGACATCAGACCCGGCGTCAGAACCAGAGTCGGAGCCGTAGACTGCATCGTCGTACTCGCTCTCGAACTTGCTCTTCGGCTTCTCCTGTGCTTGCTCGTCTTCGCCCTCGCCAGCGTCTCTCCTCTTCTTGCGGCGCTCACGGGTCTTGCGAATGTTGGCAATGAGTTTGCGGTCGCTTTCAGGGCAGTAGCGCTCGATCAAGTCCGCACCAAAGCGACGGATCATGCGCTCGAAAATGTGCTTCACCTTGGCCTTGAAGTGCTGCTTGTGCTCGTGACTCCAGACAACAAGGTTGGGTACCAGAGTCTCCAGGCGGGGTAACATGAGCTCCGAAGGCAGAGAGATGACACAAACCTTGACGAAACCAAGGACTGAACGAACAATCTCACGGTTGTTAGAGGTAAGGAAAAGGTCCATAGTCTGAACGAGGTCGGTCACAGTTGCTTGCTGCAGTTGTGTGCGGAACTCGTACAAGAGTCTGGTGAGTGCTGTGATGGTGGCAGAAATCATGTTGGGCGTGGAGCCGGCAAGACCGGCCGAGACCATTGTGAAGTACTCCTCCAAGCTGGCTTCTGCTGAAGGTGCATCGGCAGGCATGTGGGGGATCTTCGAGTTGACAATAGTACCACCCTCCTTCAACTTCTCTCCAATCAAGACAAGCAGGTCAAAGGCCTGGGTTCTGGCCTTTTCGTTGACCTCCTTTGCGCTGATGACAACCTCGGAAAGAATAGACGGGATGAAGTGGAGGTCAGATTTGGGCAGGAAGGGCAGAATCTGAGCAATTGAAGCAAGTCTGTCACGCTTGGAAGGCGCCGAGGCCTGCTCAGCAGATCCCAGCAGAAGCTGTTGCAACTCGGTGTTGCGCTCCTGCAGTGCCAAGCGTCCGTTCTCGGACTCTGCAAGACGTGGGATAAGCTTGTAGGCCTTCTTCTGCAATTGAGGGTCGTCCTGCTTGTTGACGATGGTAGCGGCCATGTTGAAGAGACCAGCGAAGCTCTCTCTGGGAAGGTAGATGGACATGGTGATGACAAGATCCATCAAAGTGTGCGAGACGGGAGGCATCTTGTCCTTTCCGTCCTTGGTGTTGCGTTGGTGCTTCTGCTTGTCAGCCTGGGTCTGAGCCTCCTGCTCGGCGAGCGAAGATTCAAGCATGGTTGCAACACGTGTGAAAGTCTCCATAAGCTCAGCTGCAGGAGTAACACTCAGGAAAGCGTTGATGCACTGCAAAAGGTTTCCGCGGTTCTGAGGCAGGGTCTGGCTGTAGACGTTGAACAGCACTGCGAGCATGTTGCCAGCAAATCCGGCAAGGTGCTCCAAGTTGCTTTGAGCGTCTGCCTTGGTGAGTCTGCCCTGTTCAATCAGGTTGTCGTCTTGTTCAAGCTCTGCAATGACACGGTTGGTGTCTACCAAGTTCTGCAGAGCCTTGCATACGTCTGTCCTAATTTGAGGTTGTTGGTAAAGCAAGTTACTGAGCAACTCGGCGAAGCTCTGGTCGAAAGCCTCCTTGAGATCGATAGGAAGCTCGCAGTAGCCGGGCAAACATCCCCAGACCTGGCTGACAACAGTCTCGAAGATCTTGATGTCCATGGTCTTCTCAGCGCTGCCGTGGTTGAGAACGCGCTGGAACATGGCTTCACTCAGCGGTACCATCTCAGATCGGAAGTGGGCCAGAGTAGTGTTGCTGACAGAGTCACGGATGATGGGCAAAAGCCACGCACGACCGGGCTGACCAGCAACAGGCTTGACCAGGTTGAGTGGGAGAAGTGCAAGGACATTGTTCGGGCCCATTGCGCGGATTGCAGCCGCCAACACAGCGTCAGCTTCTTTCTTTCCAGAGAAAGACTCGTTGCTACGAAGATCGCCAACAGACTTGACGATGTTGTTCAGCAAAGGGCTTGAGCGCCAGCGCAGGACCTCGAAAGCGGAAGTGAGGACATTGAAGACCTCCATCCATGCAGTCTGGTACTTGACGGAAAGCAGATTCTGGAGAGTCTTCGCGAGCTTCTCACAGACCTTGTCATCCATCATGGAAGGCTCGAGGATAACCTGGTCCGGAACGCAAGTGTTGAGGAGGGAGATCAGGCACTCAGACGCAGAGATGCGGATGTTGTGGGAAGATGAAGCGAGGAAACTAGAGATCTTGGTGAAGAGTTCGGGCAATTTCTGGAAAGTCTCCTCGGGCTCGACCTGCGAAGATACATCGTACCCTCTGCTCAGGACGGCAATCCAGGGCGGGAGAAGCTGTGTGTCGTTTTGCGAAGGCTGGAGCTCCTTGATTGCATCCAACAGGCGAGGCAACTTGGCGGAGGACACCTCGTCGGCGAGACCGGCGAAAATAAGCTCGAATACCTCGAATGCGGACATTGTGAGGAATTCATTGCTGCCCTTTGAGATGTTGAGAAGGACCTCGCAGAGGGTGTCGATTTTCTTGCTTGGCCATCCATTTTGTGCGGTAGCCACAGTCTTGACCAGTTGCAAGGCGTGCATAAGTCCAGGCTCGTTCTGTTGTTCCTGCTTCTTCTGCTTCTTTTTCTTCTCGCTGGCTTCCTCGGCTTGCGAGCTCAGGCTGCGCAACGCAACTTCGGCGCACATGTCGGCTGCAGGGTGGTCCAGAGAAGGGCTAGGCGGAGGCTGCTTGAGCACGTTAAGTAGCACTTCCTGTGCGCCCTTGCGTACTTTCGGTCGGTGGTCCATGGCCAGAGCAAGAAGTCCTCCGACGGCGCCACGCGGGCTATTCGGGGATTGCGGTTGCGCCCATGCTTGCGAGTCCTGGGCGATCAACAGCGATTCCAGACATCCGATGCTTGCACGAAGCAAAGGTGCCTCTGCTTCGGCATGGGTCAAAGCTGGCGCAAGACTGGCCAGAATTTGAGGGAACTTTGATCGTAGGAGCGGTGCCGGAACATGGCTAGTGACCAGATCGAGAAGGTAGACAACGGCATGCGCAACATCCTTGTTGACAATACCCTTCTCGGCCGAGATGTATTGCGGGAGAAGGCTCAAGAGGGCGGCGAAGTATGAAGTCGGTGTGGTATCGCTCTTTTGGCTGCGAAGAGTGTCTTCGATCGCATTGAGGACAACCGCGGTCTGCTGCACGCTCTGCAGCTTCGGTGACGAGCGGATCTTGTCCAGCCTCTCATTGAGAGACATTGGGGCGTCGACGGTCATACTGCTGTACTTCCGTGTTGAGTCGCTGTACCAACCGGCCGTCTGGACTCGGCCTGTCAGGTATTTTTTTGTGAAGCCAGCCCCAGGGCCGATAAGAGGTCACGTGAGCTTATCTGACGACGGGAGTCGAATGCCAAGAACGGAGGTCTCGTCCACGTGCCGAGCTTTCCTCTTTCCTTGAATGGAACAAAGATGACACGATCATCCTCTCACCCGCTTGTCACAGCAGCTCCCGCCTGCTTGCTTGCTGCAGCGCACACATCATGTACCTGACTAAAGACACCTACGAGGTAACCTGAGACAGGCTCCCGTGTTCTATTACTAGGACGCCCTCCCCATCCGCTCAATTTTGTTGTATCATACTGAACGCCGCCATGGCTGCTTACACCACTGGAGCTAGCTGGTCGTTCCCTGACGACCTACCTGGCGCCTTCAACTCAGCAGACCACGACTCACCTAAGAAGCCTCAACCTCACCCTCAACATGCTTCCTCCCAGGACCAGCAGGACGAGCAGCAATTCAACGAAGAGCCTGCAACACCTCCATCAGCTGAGGATGATCCCAAGCCTCGTCGGCGCCGCCATTACCCTTCCCGCACATGCCGCATCTGCCTTGAAACAGTCGAGCCGACCTTCCACCAAGATTCTAGCCTTCCTTCAGCCTTCAACGCAGAGCCGCGCGTGACTTACGAGTCCGAAGAGGGTGGTCGTATGCTGCGGCCCTGCAAATGCAAAGGCACTCAGAAGTACGTGCACGAGGACTGCCTCGGCGCCTGGCGTATGGCGGACCCACTGCAAAAGAGGAACTACTACGAGTGTCCCACATGCCGATATAGGTATCAGCTGCAGCGGTTGACATGGAGCAGCTGGATCAGCAGCACGTCGGCGCAGATCGGTCTCACGGTTGCTATCTTCCTCGTCTCCATGTTCGCTCTTGGCTTTGTCGCAGACCCTCTTCTCAACCTGTACTTCGACCCGGTCGCAACCGTGGCATATGGCGGAGGTCCGTCGGGCAGCTTGATATTCGAAGACGAAGATGCAAGCTGGGCAGAGCATTTCTTCAAGGGCTTTGCATCCATGGGCCTGCTTGGGTGTGCCAAGTACATCTTCAGTCTCGGTCCGTGGCATTGGTTCAATGGCAGGTCACTTATCGGAAGAGGCAGTGTCGGTGGCAATGGACGCAATAGGGCGCGTGAGCTCAATTCGATCGCCATCGCCGTCGGCGTCGCAACTGTCGTCTATGCCATCTGGAAAGGTGTTCGCGCATGGTCGCGCCGCTTTCTCGAAAATGCAGGCGAGCGCGTAATGGACGTGCCTGGCAGCAAAGACGACGATGACGATGACGAATGAAAAGACGCAAACTGACATGTACGAAGTGACGATGAAAACTACCATTTCCATCTCACCTTAAACCCCCTCAGACACTCTTGTCCCACTTTTTACCGCAAACCACTTAAGTTGCCACGCCCATGCTTCCCCATGGCGCGCCAATGTGTCAAGTTGCGAAGAACAAACCCCGCCCACGCTGAAAGGAACCTTTACAAGGGGAAACCCGTACGAGGAACCTTTTTCCACTCCAAGCCAGAGCTTGGCGTTTTGTCTTGCTCAAGGCTGCTACGGAGCAGCGTGTGGCATCTCGGCCAACACCACCGCATGCAACAACATACCGACTCGCTCACCTCGCTTGAAAGATAGAACGGCTTTGTTTGTACAAGAAGCCGGAGGACCGCGCCTAGCGGATGGGTGTTTTTGGTATGCGGGAGTTGGTACATTCTTATTTCTACATGTGGTCTGTCTGTAGGATGTGTTGTATGCAATCATCTAATCTAATGTCACTGTTGATTGGAGGACACGCACACTCACGTTCTAGGAGGCTGCGAGAGGTGTGTTTGTAACTCTGATTGAAGCCATGTGAGCGAGAAGAATTTTGTTCAGATGAAGATATGTTTAATGGTTTAATTCATATTTGATTCTTTTTTTTTCTCTACGGAAGTTGCTTCCTATTTAACAAAATACTAAGTTGAACTTCTCATGATCCCAGAATTAACAATATTCCCGCACCAGATACCCAAGACCGGTTATAATTAGAAAAAGAAAGGAAACGATCAAGGAAAAACAACCGAGGACTCAGTCCCTCCTCCCAAAAAGCCCATCAAAATGCTCAGATATGCAACGCTTCGCTCTCGCAAGATTCCCTTTTCCTCTTAAATCAAGATTAATCATGATGCGCATGTTTCGTCTCTTTCTCTTTCTGTTTGTGTTTTTTCCTTTTTCGCGTTTTCTCTCCCCCCTCCTTCTCTCGAAATCCATACAACAACTAGCACGCCTCTTTCCTCCTCTTCTCTCTCAGAAAATGCCTGGGTATCTGTAATGTAATCGAAGGAAGCAGCGCGCGACGGGTCAAGCTTTCTCTCAAAAAATAATTGGCGATGCGACGACAAAACGATATGCAAAGACACAAGGAAAAATAAGTGGTGGTGTTGATGAAAGGGTGTAGAGTGGTGGTGGTGGGTAGAGCAGAGTGAGGGATCTTGGCAGCATGTCTATGAGCCAGCATCGATCTGGTCGACAACGTTGTGCGAGCTGTACCAGTCCCAGTCGACGCAGGTCTCGGGCATGACGTTGGGGATTTGTGGGATGTCGTCGGGTCGTGAGACGACGTTCATGGCGAGGCCGCCGGACAAGTGCCAGGCTACGTGGCAGTGGAAGGCTGTATCGTTTGTTAGTCTTTGTTCACTGATGTGTGCTGCGATGGAGTGATGGGGAGTGAAACTTACGCCAGACGCCGGGGTTGTCGGCTTCGAATTGCATTGCGGCGAAGCCACCCGCACGGATGGTTTGGATGTCGCGGCGGGCGGGATTTTGGGCGTTGCGGATGCTGCCATCCCAGGTGCCGGTGCCCTCGTCGAGGATGTACATGTTGTGGCCGTGAAGATGGAAGCTGCGAGTTGTGTGTTAGCAAGATGCTTTGGGATTAAACTCAATGAGGTGGAACGACTTACGGGTGAGCGAAGGGAGTCTTGTTGGTGACGTTCAGGACAACGCTGTTGTTCTTGTCGTAGTTGTGGACGGCCCATTGAGGCTGGAGCGGGTAGGAGACGTTGCCCTCGGCGGCCTTGAAGAGAATGGGCTCGTTGAAGTTGGCACGGAAGGTCTGGTTGTTGATCTGCCATTCGTAGTTGCCAGTGGCGTTCATGACGAGAGAGAGCTCGAGGTCTTCCACAAAGGGATTCGCTGAAGGAGTGATGGAGTACTCGGGAATCGTGTCTTCAAGGGGGTCATTGACACACTCGGTCTCGTTGTAAGCCGAAGCGGTCGTTGGAAGGATTGAAGTATCGGCGTCGTCGTAGTAGATTGCGGCGAGCGATTCGGGAGCACTGGATCCACCACAAGCCTCTCCACCAGGTGCAGAAGTTCGCATCCAGTAGGCTGATTGAGTGTGGTTGTTGGCAGTGACCAGCACGTCGGTGCGTTGGCCGACACCCAGTGTGACGACACCTGCCTCTTTCGGTTCAATAGGAACAAAGTCGACTGAAATGACAGTCATCATGTGTCCGTCGATGGAGAACTTCATGATACCATCAGCACCAATGTTGGAGATACGTAGACGATGAGTCTTGCCACTTTCGAATCTGAATTTGGAAAGAGGAGCGTCGTCAACGCAAGTCCAGGTGATGTTACTCTCAAGGTTGCTGGCAATCCATTGAGAGCTATCGTCGTAGGTTCTCTGAGTGCAGTCGTGCTTGGCTCTGCCGTTGATCAGAATATTGTCGCTGGTCGGAGGAATGACGGAAAGGTCGGTTCCAACGGCATCGGCAACGATCGAGAAGTAAGGGACGTGGAACCAGTCAGAAAGCATGACAGGGCCGATATCGATGTCGTACTCCATCTGTGTCGGGCCGTAGACTTGGATAGGGCCAACGATACCGCCAGTGTATTGAGCAGAATAATGGGCGTGGTACCAAGAAGAGCCGAAGAGTTCAGCCTGGAACTTGTAGGTGAAAGAGTGCATGGGTGCAATAGGGCACTGGCCAACCGCGGGTACACCATCGTACCACTGAGTGTCTCTTTGAAGCAGACCATGCCAGTGCACTGCAGTACCTTCGAAGGGATGTTCGATGTTGTTGTGGACAGTGACCTCGATCCAATCGCCCCAGTTGGCCTCAATCAGAGGACCAGGGAACTGGCCGTTGATCAGAATGACATCGCGAAGTACGCCATCGGTGGAGATCTGGTCGCGGGTGATGTTGAAGTCGTAGTAGCGGGTGTCACCGGTGTTGGGAACATCGTTGCGAACAGTTGCATCGGAGTTCTTGGTGGTCTTGTCGCCCCAAGGTGCTTCATTGTACTTGGAGCCGTCGTCATGATCCAGCCATCTGGGGAAAGTCGGCTGGCAGAGTGTTCCCCAAGTGGAGTTACCGACTTGGTCGGCGTTGGTAAGGGTTGCATCGCGGCCCTCACAATCAGGTGTCCATGGCTTTGCTGTAGGCTTAGGGAAAGGCTTGTGTGGCTTTCCAGTTTTGGTGGGCTTCGTAGGCTTCTCGAAGGGAGCTTCGGTGGTGGTTTCTTCCCAAGGCTCCTCCGAAGACTCTTCAGAACCAGCTTTGACCCAGGCGATTGCAGCAGGGCAAGCAGTCTCGGCTGCTGGGCAGGAAGTGACAGTCACGTCGACTGTTGTGTAGACTGTGTTGGTTGTCGCTTCATAGACGATTGACACCGAAGGCGCTTCAGGTGCACCCCATTCGGCAGGCGATTCCTGTGACACTTGCTTTGCCACGGCGTGCTGTGTGGGCTTCCAAGCGGGAGGCGCAGATGGGTAGCCATGGGGAGCTTTTTGTGTGAATTGTGGTTGTGTAGGTGGAAGTGTTTTGATGGCTGCTGGAGGTGCTTCTGTGGTTGGGGGTGTCCATTGGCCGAATGTTCTCCAGTCGATAGTATTCTCGTTCTGCCAGTCAGGGAGTTCCTGGGCGGCGACGCCAACCGCGAGAGCGGTCAACGACCACGCACCACGCATGATGAGGCGAGGCGAGAGGTTGCTGTGTGTTGTGTGAGGGACGAGGTGTGCCTGTACAACTTGAGGAGGAGGAGGATGTCACGGAGGACGGGTTAGCAAGACCTAGCAGTGATTTGGTAGTAGAGAGTTGTGTGAGAACGGAAAGCTGGAGGTATCTGACTGGGTATTATAACGACGCCCTTGACAACCGGAAGCGGTGTCGGTACCAGCCATCGCCAACCATATCATCAATGCTAACGTCTGCCATGAGGCACTACTCAGAGACACGACGCCATAGCTACCGGGAAGCGCCCAGACTGCAGGGCTGACCAGAGGAATCCCAGCCATGCGGTATTGACGTCTCTCTGAGACGTGGCTGGTGGCAGTCGAGGACGTGAAGTCGAGATGGACGATTGCAGGGCAACAATCAGTGTGCAATCAACCTGCACGGTCCAGGGTTGAGACTCCAACTGCCACCTGTTTTGGCATGGTGGGAAATGTGTTTCACTTGCCAATGGATGTGCTCTCTTTTTGGAAATCATCTGACGGTATCAGCTATCCAGTGTCGCTTGGGTTATAGCATCATGTCTAGTTTGATATCTCTGGAGAATGTATGTGCCATAGTGCAGTGCTCCTGCATGCGTATGTGAAGTGCTGAAGTGCTGCAAGCCATAGCCGTGATGCATGCGACGTTGAAGGAGAGGACGGGAGGAAGCGCGAAGCTTAAATTTTGAGTGGCTATCTCAAAGCCTCCTACTTTCGTAGCAACCGCAACCATGGACAACGTTTTGTGTCTCACAACCAACATCTCTCCGCGCAGTCGTGGAATCGTCATGGAGACTCCAACAGTCCGAGGAAGTAATGCTACGCTCATCGAATGACCAAATGCCAGGGACTCGACGGCCGAAGAAGCGCCTTCGAAAGCCGTTTATTATTCGCAGCAAGACATCTGCAGTCCTCGGGTTTACTCACAACCACAGATCACGGACGACTGCAATACGCTATCACACGTGACTATTACTACACATGCCTCTCAATACAGGATAGAATCGACAAGCCACTCCCGCGCCGTGACGACAAACGGTTCGTTGTCCAGTGTAGCCGACCTTCTCGATTGTTGCCAGGCCTGGGTTCAGCGGACGCAACGTGCCGCCGCAACGCCAACAGTTCCCTCTTGCGGATCTTGCACTAGCCATCGTGTTTCATGCAAGACATACCAAACGCTCAAGGCCCTGCCATCGATCGCCACATATGGCATTCCCAGATTTGCTCATTGAGGCTGGGGAAGGGAATAGCTGCAAAGCCATTCGCAATGCCCACCGGAGAGGAATCCCAGCCAACTATGACAACATCGCAATCAATACCACGCTGGGAATGTCTCGTCCGATCGTGACCAAGCCTCTGGAAGCGATGTTGCGTGTTTCTTCATCTCCCGGAACAGTGAGAGCGCAACGGCAAGTCTGCAGGAATGACCACGGCTGAGAGAGTCTTCGACAGAATGAGGAAAAATAAGAATGTGTGATGTCAAATTCGCGAGTTCGCATTCAAATGGGTATCTTTGCGGTAATCATGCATGCTGCCTTCCTTCCCTATCCTTCACAATATCACCCAGTCAATTCGTACTTGACTCTATTATTGGCCGACACTCCGTACGCCTGATAACACGCTTCCATGATGTTGTTGGCCACACATGCCTTGATCGTTGTGTCGCTCAAACAAACGACCCGGCTTTCCGTCCATTATCCCCCTCGGTGTTAAAGGTCGAGCTGACCGGCGTACTGTTGAACCGCAGGTCAGGACTCGACCCTCTACGGCTGGCCCGTCGCTCGTCATAATCGCTCAGGACAGCCTGTTCTGGAAGCTCCGGTGTTGGAGGAACCGTCGTGGTCTTGCGCGATCCGTCCGCATAGAACAGCGCCGGGTGCGTTATTGGATTCGCATTTTTATCGTGGGCGCTTGAGAGCACCTCATACCGAAGCATCTCTTCTGCAGTCATGCCGTCGCCCCACAGTCCGGCTTCGCCCATCTCGCCACTTTCGAGATCTAGATTGCTAGGATCCGAGTTCTTTCTTACTTGCGCAGCATCTTGCTGCGGCTTGACGCTTTTCCGCCGCACTGACGAAAGACGTGTTGTTTGATGTGGTGTGCTACCGTAACGCGCTCTTGAGGCAGTTGAGCTTCGGATCCGGAAGATTTTTCGATAGAACAGCCAGACGAATGGCAGGTTGGCGACGATGAGCGCTGTGGAACTCTCGCGGACGTACCAGTATACCCATTGTTCGCTGAACGGCTCGGAGAAGGAGTAGACTTTGTTTAGGATGGCTGCAACGATGACAAAAATGCCTAAGCTGAAGATTGCAATGAGTGGGATTTTTTTCGATAATCGTAATGATAGGCGCAAGAACATCGGCAGGCCAATGGCGAGCATGGCGACATCGGAGGTCAAGTTGAAGACGGCGTTTGTGATGAGATGATGTGTCGCCGCGTCACATTGAACATTTGGCGTTGGCACAGCCCTGCAATCGTTATCAGCATTGACGACCGCGCGAAAGATCAAGATCAGAACTTACCAATAATTGTGAAAGGGCCGGCACCAAACGCCGAGGTACAAGACCTCCATCGTAATGTACGTCAACACAACATACGCAAGGAGAACCTTGATCGCAATGTTCTCTCTTCGCAGCGTGGTGAGGCGCAAATACATGATCAGCAAGCACAGCTTTGCGCCCCAGATTGTTATCATCTGGCAGTTCTCCACGACCAAAATGAGCTTGCTTCCGAGAGTGCGCTCTGCAATATCCGCGTCGGTCATATGCGCGATGTCGTAGCCGGGTGGGAGAAGGTTTGAGGATGTGTGCTCGACGACGTTGATTGTCACAACGACCACTGTGTAAAAACATAGGATGACCATCATGACGTATTCGTCGGCCTGGTATCGACGGAAGGCGCCCAGGGCCATGCGGCGCGAAATGCTGCGTTCGGGGTTTTGTCAGTCTTCTGCATTTGGGCTTGGTATTTGAGAGTTGCGGTGGGAATTTGCTTTCGGGCTTTCGGGCTGGAATTGGGCTGGACTGTGGTGCATATGGATGTGGGAGTCGTACAATCGGCTGATGGCAACCAGCAGGACCACGCTGTACCATATCCATGACTCTACTTTGAAAGCCAGCATGGCGTGGTCTCCCCTCATCTGTGTTTTGGCGCTTTGGGTTCGTTTTGCTTGTGGGCGTGCGGGCGTTCACTTCACGGGTACTCTTGTGGCGAAGCTGCGTCTTGGGTTTTTGCGTCGTCTCTGGCGCTGCTGGCACCTCGCGGCATGTTTCCAGAAAGCCGTTGAATTGGTGGTCCAGGTCGCTGTCGCGGTCGCTATCGGCTCAGCAAGCGGCGGCGCAAGTGCACTGGGGAAGCATTGGTGGCGCGGTGGGGGTAGAGTAATCGATTTTCGGTTGGTATATGGAGAGGAGGAGGGGACGAAAGTACGTGAGCGAGTGAGAGATGGATTGGCGAGAGCGGTCTTACTGCCACTAATGACATCGGCCCGCAGCACAGCACCTTGGCCCTCTGGTCCTCTTGCGCTGGCGATGCGCGACGCATCTACCGACCACGTCCGACTTTCCAAAGGGCTCACTCGGCCCAAACTCTCTGGACGTCTCCACAACCGCTTCCGCGGGACTTCAGCTGTGCCGAGCGAGAGAGACGCGCACAGGCGCCCAGCATCAGCCAGCATAAGCCAGCATGAGGAAACGGGAAATTCCCGAGCCTGCAAGTTGCCAATCTCAGCTTGTTTTTTTTCTTGCTGAGCTGGCTGTGCCAGGTTGCCGCTGAGGCTGAAAAGTGGCATTGCTGTCGTGTTGCGCAGCATGCACCTGACGTTCCCGCCAATCGACCGTTGGCTTGCTGTTTCGTCCCATCCACAAGGAAGAATAAGCCAGTGGAGGTCTCCGTGGGTTGGTGGTTGGACGCTGCGCTACCTCTGGTAGTAGTCGCCACCCCACGCCCGTGCTTGGAAGGGGTCTCGTCAGTCTCGCGGCCATCGGCCGGAGCACCGCAAGTCGGGCGAGTCATCACACTTCCCAGGTACGAAAGCGTATCATTGGACTGTGAGACTGCTGCTGACGGGACGGGCTAACGTGTTTGCGAATCTCGACTCTGTCAGGACGGGACATTTGCAACTACTGGCGTTGGCGTCATGTAACGCCCGATGGCACTGCCTATAGGAGACAAGGCCAACGTACTGTGGCGGAGCGAAGGAAGTGTCGCAATAGCGCCGTGGAAAGTCGTACCTGGTCAGCTTCGAGTCACGCCGCCTAGGATGTTGTAATTGGAAAACAGGGATACCACATGGCAGTATGTGCATCCAGGATGGTCAAGCCGCCTGGCGATGATGCTCTTAATATACTGCCCATCAGCAGTACGAGCAACGCTATACATCTAACAGCTCAGACGGATCATTGAAATAATCTGGTGTCGTCAAAACAAGGCTCCCAAAACCCACAAGCGTTCCTTTGCAAGTGCTTAACTCATGTTGCCTTGATTGACTGATTGATCGATAGACTGCCCCAGGGGCATCAGCCCTCTCCAAATCAGCAACGACATCGACCAAGGAGAGATACCAACAAATTCAAGCTTCCACAGACGATACCGTATAGCATTCCGGATTTCTCCCGTACGTGCCAACCAATACATCGCATACTCAAAAAGCCACTTCCGCGTATTCGATCCTCATCGGATGCAGTAGTAGCAAGAGATAACAACCCCCGAACTCCATCCGTGGCAAGCCCCCCAAGCCCTACAAACAATAGGTACCCATCTGCCAGACACGGGAAACGCGATGCACAACCTCCGCACACTCCACGATCAGATATGGCCCGCATCTCTGAAGCGTTGAACCTCCCTATCCCTCTTCCCCCGACTCTCATCACTAAGATCATCACTCTTCGTAGGGTCATCACCCTCCATAACGGCCTTGAACGTGAACCAGCCATCCTCGCCCTCCCCACCATCGTCAGCCTCCAGCGTAAAGTCCTCAAAGTCCATGTTCGCAATGTCCAGGTTGCACCACGGCACGTAGAGCTTCTCCCAAGGAACCCGCATCTTGTCGAAGCGGTCGAGAGAGGAGACGACATCTTCCTCCTCGTCATAACTGTGAGCCCGGCGGCCGAGGATGCAAGAGTGCGCCTGCGCGCCCGCCGAGTCGACAACAACGTACAGACTTGCGTCGAGGTTCCTCTTGAGGTTCTCTACGTCGCGGGCAAGGTCCAGGCAAAACCCCTCGACATCTTCGAGCGCGGCGCCCGCCCACGCGTTGTCTAGGCTGCTGCTCGAGAGCGGCGGCGAGGTCTCAGCCGAGTCGCTTTCGAGGTCGTAGGCGTTCTTGGTCGTGACGATTTTGAACCTGTCGTGGGCTCCGTACTCCCAGTCCCGGATTTGCAGGAGCATGAGGTTTATCAGCTTGTAGTCTGCCTCTGGGGCTGTGACGAAGATGAGACCGGTCGACATTGTGGGACGTGGTTTCCCTTCTTGTTTTATTGGATTTTCAAGGGTTGTGATAGAGCATTTTATCGAATTCAGGAGTACATGGATGTGTCTGACGACAGTGCTGTTTTGTATGTCCAAAAGGATCCTGCATGTTTCGTGGCGAGACAGGAACGCCAGTAGGTATGCTGCCTGATTGCCGCCTGCTATCGAGGAGACGCGAGTAAGTACCATGTACTCGAGCAAATCCATATTTTGAGGCACGGTTGGCACACCAGTACACTTGATATATGCTTTCTTCGATTGACAACACTTAAAATAGTGAGAGTGGTGGTGTGAGGAAGGTAAGTGAAAGATGATTGTATGTGCTGCGGGTTAGGGTTGGGGTAGTTGCAGTTCAACAACCAGCTCGTCTCATCTGCGACTCTACACAGAGACTCAGTATGTCTAAGTGTCTCGGATGTCCAATTCACTCAGAGAAAGGGATCAAGCTGGAACATTCACCAGAACAACTTTGACGCCAGTGGGTATCAACGTTTTCATCTTCCATTTTGCTCGCGATAGTAGTGTTACAAATCTTTTTGTTTGTTCGAAAGCCCAGAATGAAAACACCACCAAAAAGAAAAGGGAACACACCATGCAACCAGTCTCGAGCGCAAAAGGCGCGAGTTTTTCTCTACTTCGCTACTCCTTCTCGAATAATAACGCCAAATGCTCGGAGCGCGGCTGGCCTAAACAGCTGCGTCTGCCCTCCCACTTCCTCTGAAACAATCTATCGAAACGCCCCACTCATGCATTCGCCGCGACGCAACTAGCGGATCGTGACACCACTTCTGTCGGTGAACATTCTGGTGGCGACGTTCATAGCAGCCAGCTCCTGGAACAGAAGCTTGGCGGCGTACGGGATAACGATCTGCGCGATCTTGGTCTTGTTCTTGCAAGGTCTGCACTCGAACTGACCCTTGCTCAAGCTGGCGATGGGAGTCATGAGGCCACAGATCTCGCAGATGTGGACGCGGAAAGCATCCGAGACGTCGAGCAGGCGCTCCTTCAAGAAGGCCGATGCACCGTGAGAGATCATGCAATCGCGCTCCATCTCTCCGAAACGCAGACCACCATCACGCGCACGGCCTTCGACTGGCTGGCGGGTGAGAATCTGGAGGGGACCGCGAGCACGGGCGTGGATCTTGTCGTCTACCATGTGGCGAAGACGCTGGTAGTATGTTGGTCCGAGGAACACCTGGGCCGCGAGCTTCTTACCAGTGTGGCCATTGTACATGACCTCGAAACCACGCCGTTGGAAGTTGAAGTCTTCCAGAATATTCGAGATGTCGGTCAAGGTGAGGTCGGTGAAGGGTGTGGCGTCACCTTCCATACCACGGAGAGCGCCAACTTTCGAGAGAAGACACTCGATCAAGTGAGCAATTGTCATACGCGAAGGGATGGCGTGGGGGTTGATGATGATATCGGGAATGATGCCATCCTTGCTGAAGGGCATGTCCTCTTGACGGTACGTGATACCGATGGTACCCTTTTGACCGTGACGAGAGGCGAACTTGTCACCAATCTGAGGGACCTTGGTTGTACGAGTGCGCACCTTGACGAACTTAAGGCCGTCCGAATTGGTCGTCAACAAGACCTGGTCAATGATACCGTTTTCGGTACTCCTCAATGGCGTGGACACATCGCGCAGCGTGTGCATCTTCGTTCTCTGGCCAAGTTCCTCAGCATCTTGTGCGATTGGTGCGGTTTTGCCAATGATAATATCGTCACCAGACACACGAGAGCCTGGAGTAATGATACCGTCATTGTCGAGCTTGTCGTAAGTGCCCTGCTTCATCCTGAGGGTGTCTGATCGGTTCGGCTTCTCGAAACGCTCCATCACGGACATACCGACCTTCTTCTCCTGGTCAAGGTAGGCACGGTAGAAGAGGGAGCGGAACAAGCCACGGTCGATGGAGGATTGGTTCATGATGACGGAATCTTCTTGGTTGTATCCAGAGTAACATGCGATTGCGACGATGGCGTTCTGGCCGGCAGGCAACTCTCTGAACTTCAGGAACTCCATGGACCGTGTAGTTGCCAGAGGCTTTTGAGGGTAGTAAAGGACGTTGGCCATCGTGTCCATGCGGACGTTGTAGTTTGTGAGTGTGATGCCCATGGCTTGCTTACCCATGGCAGATTGGTAGGTGTTACGAGGGGATTGGTTGTGGTCGGGGAAGGGAATGATGGACGCGCAGATACCCAAGATCATGGACGGGTGAATCTCGCAGTGCGTCCATTTGTGAATCGCCGGGTTTGGCTTGGGCTTGATGCGCCTGTGCGGGTCGAGGACTGGTTCATCGTACTCCCCGTTTGCCACGACATCGCGGTGATCCTCCAAGTCCTCAGGCGACATGATGATCATGGCAGTCTCTTCCTCCTCTGCGTCAAGGTACTCGACCACACCGTGCGTGATGAGACCTTTCCAGCCGAAAATGGTCGCATCCCGCTCCTCCTCACTCGCACCGTTCATCTCGCCGCCAGCCAGAATTTCGACATCCTCCTTGAGTCGCTCCACATGCTCCCTCTTGAACATGAGATGACCGCGGGTCTCGCTGCGAGGTTCGTTGTCAACGACGAACAACGGTCGCATGACACGTCCGGCGTCTGTGAAAATCTTGATCTCGCGATCGCGCACGTCTCTTATGATGGTGCATTCGAAGCTGATCAAGCCTTTGCGACGGATGTCGAGCAAGACGTCCATGAGTTGAGAGGCATTCCTGTGCACACCTACCCATGTACCGTTGACAAAGACCTTGGTGGCGTTGGGGTTCATAACCGGATCGTACTCCTCCAATAATTCCATGTCACGCTGACGCATGAAGTCGGTCAAAGGGCCGCCAGGCGTACCGACGGACACGAAACACATGAGACTCAGGTTCTTGACGAGACCACAAGCTTGTCCTTCTGGTGTTTCGGCAGGGCAGACCAGACCCCAGTGAGTGTTGTGTAGTTGACGTGGCTTCGCGATCTTGCCATCACGACCAATGGGCGTGTTGGTACGCCGCAAATGAGACAGCGTCGAGGCGTATGTATATCTGTTGAGCACTTGACTGACACCAGCTTTTGCTGATGCAGCCTTCTTCTGATCGCCCCAGTTGCCGGTTGCCAGACAGTATCGCAGACCCTGGGTGATGATACTAGGCTTCACCGCGGTTACCATACTGAATTCTCCCCGTTTCTCCTTGTTGGGTGCTTCGATCATCTTGTGCATATATTGTCGCAGCTCACGAACAACCTGCGTCCATTTCATGCGGAAGACTTGCGCCATCAAAGGACCAGCCAGATCGAGACGCTTCTTGCCGAAATGGTCACGGTCATCTTCTTCCACACGACCAAGAGCACACTGCAACAACCTGTTGACCATGTAGCCCAAGTAGAAAGCCTTGCGAGTCTCAGAGCCCTCTGCCTGGCTGATGTGTGGCAGGAACTCCTTTTGCATGATGTCGCGCGCGTATCTGATACGGTGCGCCTTGGTACCGGCTTGGTTACCTCTCCTGCCGATGAAGTCCAACGCAACCTCGCGGTCTTGAATCACGAAGGCTTCCTCCAGACATGGCTTCAGCATCTCCAACATCTGAGTATCGCTCTTCCTGCAGATGTGATTGAGAATGTCTTCGTCAGAGACAATGCCCAATGCACGGAAGACGATGGCGATCGGGATATCCTGCTTGATGTAAGGCAAGCTGGCCTTGATCGTGCTGCCAAAAGCTCCGTTCTTGCTGGCCTCACTTCCAGTCACAAGTTTGACTTGCATGGATGAGATCAGCCTTGAGCCCTTCTCAACGGCACTTCTAATCTCGGCCACAACAGGAGTGTTTCCAGTCTTCTTCTTAAACACCTGCACAATGTTGGCTGCACTGCGCTCTTGTGCAATCAAGACCTTCTCACTACCGTTGATGATGAAGTATCCACCTTGGTCGTATGGACACTCCTGGAATGCATACAATTCTGCCTCTGATCGGTTGCGCAGTGTGCAGATTTTACTCTTGAGCATGACTGGCAGCTTTCCGATGAAGACTCGTGCGGTATCTTCGCTTGTGTCGTTGGGATCCGGGAACCATTCCAGCTCTGTCTCGCCGCCTTCTTCCCAATCAGCAGGCGGAATGAAGGCTCTGTCTTCATGGCTGTAGTATGCGCCCAAGGGCTTTTCTCTTGCAATCTGGACCTTCTTCGTGATCTCCACAAACATCGGCGAAGAGTATGTCAAGTTGCGCAATCTTGCTTCGTGAGGGTAGATGGGTCGTGTGCTACCGTCGGCCTCCGTGACGCTTCCCTGCGAAATAGTCACGCTTCCAAACTCGATCTGGAACCGCCTCTTGACAATCGGTGCACCCGAATCATCATTCTCATCCTCTGGAACCTGCTGGTCGATCATAATGGCACCAGTCTCGCCGATAATCTCTTGAAGCGTGGTGCTCGCGAACTCGTCAAAGGAGTCGAGTTGCTGCGAGACTAGACCCTTATCGCGGAAGAAAGACTCGATGGCATGCCAGCAATCCTCGGAAGTGATTCTCTGGTTCATATCTTCATCAACCTCCAAGCCATCCTCGTAGATGTCGCCGTTGGGGTAGGTAGCCATGTTGGAGAATGGAGCTGCACTCGGTGCGCGCGTGTCCAGATGTTCTTTTGTTCGCCGGCGCGCTACGCGCTCTTTTTACCGTAGGACCACGTGCAATCCGAAAGCCTGATAGATGGTATCTGATGACAGGACGCGTGAGGTGATGGCGAGAATGAGCGCAAATGGCGCAAGGGCGTGTGGTTTTGATGGGGTGGCGCGATGGGTTCGCAGAGGGCGGAGGGAGCACGCTTCAGGGCGATAGACAGCAGAGGATCCAATTAGGCGATAGCGAGTGGCGGAGGTGGGTGAGAGGGTGGTCTTGCAGCAAGGCGGAGGTGTAGGTATCACCTAAGCGGTGGTGGTGTTGCTTTGAGAGGTGTTAGGCAGGCTTGAGTGTTCCTCCTTCGCCGCGCGGGTAAACTACGGGCCGCTTTCAGTTGCTTTGTCACATGCGCGATAGCTGTCGAGGTGAAGTGAAGAATGTCACAATACTACATGTATGTATTTGCGAGTAAAGATATTGAAAACAATACAAGCTGTGCGTACTTTGACATGTGCCAATAGAGTTCTGTGATTCCTTAATGTTACAGGCCAATTCCTTCCAACGCATGTTCCGACGCCAATTCCCACCTGCCGGACGCCATCAGTAGTTGCACACACTCGAAGTCGTACTCGACCAGCGTGGCAACACCCGACCGCAAATAGTCTCCCCAGACCACACCCTTTATGAAACTTCTTCCTCCATCTCAGCATCGCCATCGTCGCCATCCACTGTACCTGCAATACTGTTCAGCCGTCCTCTCTTCCTGCCTGAACCCCACATGCCACCACCCATTCCAGAGCCCAACCTGGCGCCACCAAGACCACCGACTGCCTCAAGCTCGTCTCCTCCCACGACACGGCCTTCCGCATCGATGCCTTCGCAGAGTTCAAGCATAGTAGAGCGCTTGAGCCGGCGGAAGCTATCCGTCCTCACCACGCGACCCCAGTGCGTCATGCAGAAAGTTGCGGCTCGTCGTTTAAGCCAGTCTTCTTGCGCCGTGTTCGCGCGATCGAAGATGAGAGCTGCATGCAATACGTCCAAATCCCTCACCAGTCTGTTCACACATAGGTGTCGCAACCGGGGCATGTCGTAGATGTTGCTCATCACCAGCATATCGGCAACATCTTCCAGTGTGGGTCCAGCTGCAAGGGAACCATTCTCGCCGCTAGCGGTCGGTGGTGCCGAGATGGAGTCGGTGTAGAGATAATAGAGGAACGCCTTGACGGCAGGGTAGGGCTCGGGTATGTGCATACGGCGGGTGTGGAACTCCGACATCTGGGCATTGTAGAGACGGGAGAAGTGTGGCCAGCGGGCCGAAAGGATGAGACGGTGGACATGGATTGGCGTGCTGTGGGTAGGAGAGGATCCATCGGCGACTGATGCAGACAAAGAACTGGCTTGAAATGCTGTGCCATCTTCAGAGCTGTTATCGCCATCATACTCTGTATCTGATAAAGCAGTGATGGTGAAGTCCGTGCCGGAGCCGGTTTCTGGAGGCTGATTGAACGTACGGGCCAGATCCGCGCCTATTGCAGAGAGATGTGACGAGGCGTATGTGTCTGACGTTGGCATGTTCTGCTCAGCATGCGATTCGTAACTCATCTTGTTGCCTAGTAAGCCAAATTTCCGCAGATCGACTGGTAACACGTCGCTGAGATAGTCTTCCGCTTCACCATTGCCGCCTCCACGTAGCTCTCGTGGGCAGCCGAGTAGCCAGGCATGGGTTCCGTCTGCATTGAGGCAGCAGTAGTGCCATCTGTACGAGGGCGCGAAGAGATCTTTGCCATCCGCCAGGCGCTGCCATCGCAACGTGTCGAGGTCTAATGCTGACAGAGAAGTCTCCAGAGGCATGTTGGTGGCGGGTGTTACGAAATCAAGCATGCAGCCGGAACTGAAGACGTGGAAATGCGTGCCAACGCTTTGTATGGGTAGGTTAGGCGACGAGATGAATTTGACTGAGCTGATCGCTCCAGGTGCAACTGGTGGGTTGCGCTGGATCTGAGTTGCGGAGTTGGATTGGACCGAGCTACTGTTGGCGGCGTAGCCATTGGAGCCATATAACTGCGAGCCACCACCAAAGCCTGCACCAGAGAATGCTGGACTCAGTGCCCTGCTTTCGTCGGAGCCATTAATACCGTACGTAGAACCTCCCTCGAAAGCCGGTGAGCCTCTGAAGTCCAGCCACCATATCTCACTCGTTCGCTCCATCTCTTCGCTCATGCCTCCGCTCACCCAGATCTTCCCTCCCCAGACCCATGTAGCGTGGTCGTATCGCGGGACAAACTTCCACGTCCGGCTCCAAGTCCAGGTCTTGAGATCGAGAAAGCATATGTCGTCCAGCACGCCGTTGTCGTTGCCGCTCATGCCACCGCAGACAAACAATTTGTCATCGTGGATGACCGCAGAATGTCGGGCTCTGCCTCTCGGGATCGGCCCATGGGTCTCTGGCTGCGTCCAGTGCGCGCTCTCGATGTCGAAGATAACGACATCGGAGAGATGTATGCGATGCTCATTTTCACCTCCATATACTAGCAGCTTGCTGCCTTGCCATAGACAGGCCGTGTGACCCATGCGCACGCCTGGGATGTCCCCGTAGTTGTCAACCAGACTCCACTGGCGCGCATTGAGGTTGAGCTTGAGAACGTGATTGTACACTTCATCGGTGTACTGGTCGAAGCCACCGAATGCGTAGATGCAGTCGTTGCCAACATATGTGACCGAGGCGTTGACTAAACAGGCCGGGCGCTGGCCAACGGTGGTGATGATCTTTGGCAGATAAGGCTCAGTCGAGTGTCGGCGACTGCCCTTGACCGGCGAACCAGACATGACGAAGGTGTTGTTGGACATGGTCGACAACCTCGCCGATCCTGCGGCGGGGTGAGAGGAGAGGATGGCGGATGGACCAGCGAGAGTGGAGTGAAGGGCTGTGAGAGGGGTATGGGGCGGAGGTGGTCGCGCGTTGAAGCCGGCCATTCAAGGTCGCTGGTCGCTGGGGTGTCACTGTTGGAGTGTCGATATCACCACTAGTTAATCCTTGTCCGGGCTTTGCTGCGAGCGAGTCAGGGTTCATACAGTAGGTATGCACAGATGTGTCGCAAAGAGTGATAGATGCGGCGCCGGGCCGCAGTCGCAAGCCTGCATCAAATGTGAACCTGCATGAGTGACGTCACCCCGTCACCCTGTCAACCAGTGGATTGTTTACCTACAAAATGCCTCGAAGACGACTCCAGAAAGCCATACTCTTTGCACATCAAGCACTCTCATACCACACATACGCTCAATACCACAGCATATCAACCACTCCCAAGCCCACGGGCTTCTCCTGCAACCTTTACCACCAGTACTGCAAATATCTGCGACTCCATACTAACCGGATCCCTTTACTGGGCCATCTACAGCGCCGACCAACACACCACTTATCTCGCATTCACACCGCGGATATGGCAACTCCAACAGTACTCACACCCATGAAGCAGCGCCGCGATGGCGTCTTCTCGTCTCACCTTGCTGGCGGCCGCATGCCGCTCACACCCTCGCCTTCAACACCCAGGACCCAGCTCGTCCAGGATGGCGCCTCCGAGAGCATTCACAACAGCAATGTCAACCTCATGGCTCGCTTCACCCGCTCCATCTCCAAGACCAACGTGCGCGACTCGCCCAAGTCAAACATTGCTAGCCGTCCTTCGCCCCGCCGCGCCGACACTGGCGTCAGTGACCTGTCTTTGACCGGCACTGGTCCTCGTGCCAGCTCCTCGGCCAAGAACACTCCCTCGCGCACCCGCCGTACCGCTGCCGCGTCCGTTCAGCGTACCCCCAAGAGGAGCCAAGGCAAGATCAACTACACTGCCGCCGACCGTTTCGTGCCCAACCGCACTGCCAGTGAGGCCATCTCTTCCGCCGGCGCAGTCGTCAAGCTCGACCGCTCGAGCAACGACCAAACTCCCAGACGTCCCAAGTCCAGTGCCAGCGAGGGCTCCGCCACTCTTGCTGCTGGTGCTGCGAGCGCTTTCGACCTTGGCCGCCCTCACCTGTCCACCGCCGACACCACACTGTCCCTTGAGGGTCTCAGCCTGAACGACCGTGAGGATGATGACGAGGACGACGCTCCCAAGAACAAGATCAGTCCCAACACTCGTGCGTACCAGAAGTCTGTCGCAGAGGCTTGTGGCGTCTCCATCAAGCAACGCATCTTGGAGTTCAAGCCTGCCGCTCCTGAGTCGTCTCGCCCCATCGACCTCCGCTCTCAGTACAACCGCCCTCTGAAGCCCTCTGCGGCTGCTGCCTCTCAATTCCGTCGTCGCGTGTTGACCGCGCCTGAGCGTGTTCTTGATGCACCTGGTCTCGTTGATGACTACTACCTTAACCTCCTCGACTGGTCCTCCGGTAACCAGGTCGCCATCGGTCTCGAGCGCAACGTCTACGTTTGGTCTGCTGAGTCTGGCTCCGTCTCTTCCCTCCTCGAGTGCCCGGAAGACACTTACATCTCCTCTGTCAAGTGGTCTGGCGACGGTGCTTACGTCGCTGCTGGACTCGGCACGGGTGAGGTTCAGATCTGGGATGTCGAGGACGGCACCAAGCTTCGCTCCATGCACGGCCACGACACCCGTGTTAGTGCCATGGGTTGGAACAAGCACCTGCTTTCCACCGGCGCCCGTTCCGGTCTCGTCTTCAACCACGATGTCCGCATCGCTCAGCACAAGGTTGCCGAGCTCGTCTCCCACACCTCCGAGGTCTGCGGTCTTGAATGGCGCGCCGACGGCGCCCAGCTCGCTACCGGCGGTAACGACAACCTTGTCTCCATCTGGGACGCTCGTTCTCTGAACGCCCCGAAGTTCCAGAAGACCAACCACAAGGCCGCCATCAAGGCTCTGTCCTGGTGCCCTTGGCAGTCAAACCTCCTCGCCACTGGCGGTGGCAGCCACGACCGCATGATCCACTTCTGGAACACCACGTCCGGCGCTCGCGTCAACAGCATCGACACCGGCAGCCAGGTCACCTCTCTCCGCTGGAGCTCCGGCTATAAGGAGATCGTCTCCTCGTCCGGCTTCCCAGACAACAGCTTGAGCATCTGGAGCTACCCGACTCTTGTCAAGAACGTCGAGATCCCGGCCCACGAGTCCCGTGTTCTGCACTCCGCTCTCAGCCCCGACGGCCAGATGCTCGCCACCGCCGCCGCAGACGAGTCCCTCAAGTTTTGGAAGGTCTTTGAGAAGAAGGCCGGTTCCGGCTCCCTTGCTGCCGGTGGCAGCTCCTCGGCCAAGGCTAGCCTCACCAAGGCCACCACCATCCGCTAAAAGTATACCATGGGCGGGCCTCGCGGCACAGCAAAACCTCTCGTACTTCTTCTCTTGAGCGGTCATAATGGAAAGGGGACCACGGACTCGGGTGATTTTTGAATTTCCTGCAACAGCACAGATTGGGTTTAATAGGAACGGGGGTTCGGTGCGGGAGTTTCTGGGATTTTTTGGATTTCGTTAAAGGAAATTAGTCTTGATGCAAATGGACTACTATACACTCGCTTCGCTGTATTCGCCCTCATTGACGCAAAGAAAATGAAAAGAAAAATTGGAGGGCTGGTGACAGTTCTCCACCAGAAAAAAAAGAAAAGTAAAGTCCGGGTCCAGTTGGACATGTGATGTTGGTTTGGCCCGCATGGGCAGGCCTTTGTACATTTGATGTTGTTGTAGTTTGGCCGATATGTTGTGTTGTACATGTAGTCAAGTTGCTGCTGTCATGCCATCCGGTGGCTGCCTCGCTTGCAAGAAATCGCTGGCTACATGTTCGATATCTGCATGTATTCGATGTCTCAGTGCGCTTAGAAGAGTCCCTGGAAGCGAGCGGTCAGCACTGTTACGTTCGACATCTTCATAGCGTGGCGATGACTTACTATCACGTCTCCGTTGGGTCGCTTGAGCGATGCTCCTGCTGCTAGAGGGATCTTGTCCAGCCCGGTCTTCTCTGCTAAGTCTTCTTCCTAAAAAAATGGTCAGAGAATGGCATCATAAAGCGAGTGAGATTGCTTGGGGTGACTTACTCTGCCATGGCGCATGTTAGCGGGCAAGGCAATGGCCATTGCTACGATTGCCAGTAGGGTGAACGTGATCTTCATGGTTGCGTATATGATAACAGTGTGATGGGTTAGTAGGCTCGGCAGGTTTGGCTGTGGTTTGGGGAAAGGTGACAGGATATAGTCCCCCTAAGGCAGTTCCTCGATGTAGTTATTTGCAGATGTCTTCAATTTCATGCACATTGACCAAAGGGTGGACTACGCGCCCACGGCAGATATTGTACGCAGTACTGGAGCGGGCGGGACGTTATATGTATTTATGAAGTGCCTTATTTGAAGGTGATATAGGTCGTTTGAACGCTTGTAAGATTGGACGTTGGGTTCGGATGGCTGGGACTGCGACTGATCTGCGAAAGATATAAGCATGCTACGCGTCCGTCGTTGCCAGATAGGAGTAACAATCTTTGAACGTCTCTTGTCGGAATGGCTTCTTCGGCCAGGCTATAGTTGACACATCAGTCAGCACCTGGACTACCGAACAAGCTGAGGTCGCTAGCCGGATCGTCAACGAGTTCCATGACAGTTCCATTCAGACTGGCAAACCCCTATCGTCTGTCCAATCGCAGTCTTAGACTTGTCTGTGAGTGAAACGTCGATCCATTTCGATAAGTCCTTGTCCTGACATCGTGTTTGCTGGCTGCAACGCCAGTTCATCAGAGCCAGACGAGAGCATGCACTCCATCTCAGATATCGCTGTGCTTCTACTAAAGGCACATGATGCCAGCCTTCTAGATGATTTGAAGTCAAGCTTCGCCATTCATGACGGTACAATCCTGTGGGACACGCGTCTAGGCAGCCCAATCTGACCACACGTGGTCGGAGAACAGATCTGAACGCCGAGTAGAATATTGGAAGGACTCCAAGTTGATCACCAGCATTTCAGGAAGGCGCGAGCAGAGTAGGACGAAGGTGTTATGAGGCAATGATCACGAGCGGAAACCGTGGTCGGTATGCTGCTGCCCTTCTAGGCTCGGCCCTCGAACAACCCCGCTTCAGGGCAGCTGCCTTGCGTCCGCCGACGACACCAACCTCACCTACCACTAATAAATCACGCAATAATGGCTCCAGTTCTATTCGCCGCCGTACTTGTGCTGTTCGTAACAAAGCTAGCCTCACTCACAGCTGTCTCCATTTACTTCATCAACAGCTGAGCGGTCATATCGCGTGGCAGTACGCCCGACATCCGCCACAACAACAAACACGAAGCGCGGTCATCAGACTCCATCTCCAAGCAACATCTGGGTGACCACTGAGACGCAAACATGCCGTTCAAGGAGATCCCCATATTGGACATGTCCTTGGCGAAGGATGCCTCGACAAAGCCTGCGTTCCTCGAACGATTGCGTGACGTGCTCCTCAACGTTGGCTTCCTGTACATTAAGAACACAGGGATCGACCAAGACCTCTATGACAAAGTGTGCGAAGAGGGTATCCGGTTCTTCGACCTCCCAGAGGATGAGAAGCTACGAATCGAGATGAAACAGCAACGATCCTTCTTGGGGTATTCCAAGGTACAGTACCAGCCTTTCAGCCTGACACCTGTGCAAGGGAGACTGACAAAACACCCCAGCTGGGAATGGAAGTCACTGCTTCTCATGCCGACTGGAGAGAGCAAGTCGATCTCAGTACGCCGCATCCCATTCCAGGCCCGGATGCACCAATCTACCACCATCTGCTCGCACCAAACCAGTGGCCCAAACCCGAACTGATGCCCACGTTCCGTTCAACTTACGAGGAATATATGCGGCAAATGTCTGACGTCAGCACATCCTTCACCAGCCTCATCGCCGAGAGCCTAGGCATGCCTGCCAACGCCTTTGATCGCTTTTTCGACGAAGACCAACAACATAAGTTGAAGATCGTCAAGTACCCCGACAACGGCACCGGAGTAGGCCAAGGTGTCGGACCACACAAAGACAGCATGCTCACAAGCTACCTACTGCAAGCTAGTGAGGTCAAAGGTCTCCAGGCTCAGAACACTCAAGGCGAGTGGATAGACTGCCCACCCATTCGAGGAACACTAGTCGTAGCCATTGGCCAAGGTCTCGAAGCTCTTACAGATGGCGTATGTCCGAGCACCACCCACCGCGTACTGTCGCCAAGGGCAGGTCAAGGCCCTCGGTTCAGCATTCCTTTCTTCCAAGGCGTGTCTTACGATGCAACATTCGAGAGCATGGACGTGCCCGAGCACGTTCGCGCGTTGCGCAGAGAAATCCTAGATCGCGAGGGCCGGAGGGATGACGTCGAGTTCACATTTGTGAAAGGCAAGTGGAATCATCTCGGCGAGGCAACGTTGGCCAACCGCATAAGATCGCATCCCGACGTGTCGGAGCGCTGGTATCCAGAACTCTTGGCCCAGATCAGACAGCAGCAAGCCGCGGATGCAGCGCAAAAGACTGTTGCAACAACGCCGCAACTTGCCTCGCAACATGCCGTGGCGTCAGTCGGCGTGTAAGACGACTGAAGCAGCAAGAGTCAGGCCGAACCGCTCGTCACAACAGGAAACGCCGTCTCGCCTCCGTGGATCGAACGCTCGAACGTTTCATCGCCGTCGTCGTCGTCGTCGTCGAAAGCTTGGGCAACGGCTGGGCGAACCGGTTTGATGTTGCGAAGGAACGCATGCTAGCACGTGCTTATCTCAGCAAATCTCAATAGCAGTGTCATCTCTCAACAAACAAGTAAACAAGAATGAGAAAGAAAAAACAGAGCCGCCGGGTGTTTTCGGGTCTTTCCCTTCCTTACTACTGTTACGAAAATAGGCAAGGGCTAGAAAACAAATTGGAATGTTCCTCTTCAACAACGCGACCCGCTTCAGCCCTGCGAAGTCAGTCCTTCCTGCCTTTTGCCGGCATTAGATAACTTACCGTACAACAATGCAAGGTCGAAGAGAGGAGGAAAAAAGCCCAGCTCCAGCCACATGCCCCGCGGCGGCTAGCTGCAGCCCTGGAAAGCCCTGAAGAAGCGAGAAAGCCCACCCTCCTGGAGCCCATGATTCACCAGCCGCGTTTCTCGGTACATTTCTAAGAGGCAGGAGGCAGGACCGCAGGACTGGCCTCCGCCCGAGACCTGGGGTTGCTGCTGATTTGGCGTTGACGTACAAAATCGTTGGATCTACTATTACTCGGTGGTTCTGCCAGATCGTTACCCACAGGACAAGCGCGAAGGCCGCGTGTTCATATTCCATTTCATTATTGTCATTACCAAAAGAGGTCCCCGCCCTGCGTTGCAAGGCCCAAATTGGAGAAGTGCATCGGGGTTGGTTGGAGTCAGAGTCATTCTGGCGTCGCCCAATCTCGCGCTATTTCTCAGGCTAAGGGAGTCTTCACGATCGGTAGACTCGGCAGCGATGTGATTCGATGGTCGGCAGATTTGTCCTGATGTTGATCATTCGTAAGTATTTGTGTAAACACAGGTCAGGTGAGGGTGGTGGTGGAGGTGAGATGAGATGCGACGAGATGAAGCTGAGGAAATTACATGTATGGTCTTTCGTAGGTAGTTGCCATTCAGTATTCGTTAATCTAGTTATATTACATCTTGTATGCTCGCAGGCAACGACAAAAAAAGTACATGTGTGTGTAAATGCAGAGCAAAAAGCGGGAAAATTCCAAAAGTTCGTCTATAAAGTCGCCCAAAAGCGGTCTGCACGTTGATACCATCAAGACCCTGCTAGCTTCGCAGAGGACTTGATTTTCTTCACCGCCAGACCGAGAAAAAGAGATGGAAGAAGCAAGGTCGTTTGTTGATCTTCCTTGGTTTTTGGTGTATTGCGTGACATTTTCAAGCTCCACCAAGCGGTTTGGAAGGGTCGGTGTAGTGAACCAGGTGACGTCCAGATGCTGCCGCACATGATCGCCAGCACCCCTGAGCGCATCTCTCGTGACGAGGTTGTGTCGGAAAGTGGAGGTCTGCCGCGAAGGCGCCGACGCCCTGCTCTTGGCAACCGTAGTTGATATATGCCGATAGTTCTTAGAAGCTACGGCTACAAGGCTACGAGGCTCAAAGGCCAACTTGCCGCGTGGAGAAAGAGGCTTTGTCAAAGAGATTTTGACTTCGCCATGACTGCAACGATGGAAGGGCTGTACGGATCGATCGCTCGGTTGCCGCGAGCCGCGGCGGCAGATTGTCGCATTCGCATTGATATCGATCGCTTGGCTGGTTTGAGCTAAAGGCACGCCTAGGGCAATGATCTGATAGCCCGTTGTGAAAGAGGGCTAACAGTCCCGCCGGCAGTTTACGCCGGAGGGTAGTGGGCCATCGAGTAAGCCCGGCCAGAGTCGTCTCTGTATTGCGTCTGGGCTTGCTGGCCCTGCTGAGGTGGGTACCCTTGCTCGGCCGATGGGTGCTGGTAGGACGGAGCTGCCATGGGCTGTGTTGGCAGATGCGAGGGCGGCTGGTACTCAGTAGACTGCATGGGAGCAATGTGGTATTGAGGCTGCGGCACAAAGCTCTGGGTTCCAGGCGCAGACACGGTGTAAGGCGAAGTGCTACCAGAGACCGAAAGGTTCTGGAACTCAGACTGAGGTGGCATTTGTGGAGGGTGGTACGCAGGCTGTTGCTGCTGGGTTTGCTGCGCTGGCGGATAAGCACTCAGAGGTGCCTGGCTGTAAGGCGATTGCTGCTGCGCTGCTGCGTGTTGTTGGGTGATCTGAGCATGACCAGGATATTGTGCGTGCGGCTCTGCGTACTGGTGGTATTGAGGTGCTGTTGAAGACCACTGGGTCCTGTCAGCGTGCGAAGTTGCGTTGTAAGGGAGGCTAGTAGCGTTGCGAGCAGTTGTGTGGATGTCGCCCGCAACAGGTGCGACGGGTTGTGCGCCTTCGTGAGACCTCCAAGCGGTTGCAGTTCCGGGGACCGCGAGTGGGAGATTGGTCAGACCACTGTAGCTTCCACGCGGCGGTTGTTGTTGCTGCTGCGGCCACGAGCCGGAGGGAGCCGGGTGTGATCCTGAGAAGCTACGAGAGGTGGATGTTGATGCTGGGCGCTGGATGCTGGCACCTGATGCTTGCGTAGCTGGCGATGAAGCGTGGGTCGCGATGAGCGTGGGGTCTTGCGGACGGGAAACTAACGACTTGTCAGTCATAAGGTCTTCCGTTATTGAATCTCGCTTGATCATACTCTGCAATGGCAAATCGATCGCTAGACCAGCCTCGTTGAGCTTCATACGCATGTATGAGTTCTCCTCCTCGAGCTCTCTGTTGCGTTGCCTCGTCGATTGTGTCGTCTTCTCGCTAACTTCCTGCGATCGACGGAGCTCCGAAATCGTGTTTTCAAGACCGTCGATGTGGTCCTTGGTTCGTTGACGGATTGCCCTCTGCGCTTCTCTGTCGTTTGCCCGCTTGCGTTCTAGCTGTGCTGCAGACAGTGTGCTGACGCTACGGGTACCGGCTCGGGATGCACGCTTCTTGGTCGATGAGCCCTGCTTCTTTGGCTGCTCAGAGCCAGACGAAGCGTAGCCATGCGACTGCGTCCGCTCCAGGCCGGTGTATAGAGAGTCCGATTGATGTTGATTCATTGATGACCATGAGAGAGTCGTGCTCAAGGGATTCCAGGGGGATGCTAGCACGCAAGTCATGGACGACGATTGCTATGCTGTGGTGTCGGGAGGACTTTGGATAGTGGAACTACCAGCGAGTAGTAGAAAGTGGGTGTTGGCGGTGACGGATCGTTGATGGCACCGAAGATATGACAAGCCGCAGAATGATCGCCGCTACTGTTTTGCGCGAGCTTCGGCTGTTGGGTGTAATTAATATCGCTATCCGGGAGGAATGGCAGGGGAGACAGCGACTATAAGTTGTGAAGCAATCTGGGAGGGCACGTGGGTAGACGCATTAGCTCCAAGTCGGGACTAAACCAAGGACAAGTGACAGTCAGTGCAGAAACGTGGCGTGCGGCATCAGAATACCGCTAATTGCCTAGTAGTGACGAAAGGGTAGAGCATGAAACAGGATGGGGGGTGCTAGACCAGTGCCGGTAATAGAAGTCAGGCCCCTGCCGTGGACCGAAGGAAGGACGAATCCCGTGTTGACAACGGTGAGGACCATAGAGACAATCACGCAGACGGATCGATCGTCGCCCGTAGCATGGCCATTGTGACAGCAACCTAAAGTGAGAGCAGTGCGCGCCTAGCTCCAAGACCAGGGTGTTGATCCCATGAACCCACGACGATTGACCGCCCGTCCTGTGGCGGACGCGATCGTACAGTCGTCCAGCGTCTTGCCTAATCCTGCTAGGTTGTCAGGTCGCAAATACACGCCAACTGGGCCCTGGCTCACGACTGCATGTGCGTGAAGAAAGGGGCCTTGCACGAGCCGTTCACTCTGCAGCAGTCAACGACGGGCCCCTTCGGATGACGACGATGGAAGACGCTCTCCACTCGCCCGTGCGTTATCCGGCTCGCGATGTGAGTGCGGTGGGAGGCCTTCTGACCGCCTGAAGACCTTCCGTGTAGACGACGTGCAGCCGGCATATAGCCAGCAAGGTTCGTTCTTCGACAGGAGCCCTACCTTTTGTCCACGTCTTGCCCTTGTCCACGGTTCCCTAACCTTCACGGCGCGGTCCCAAACCTTGCCTTCAAACTCAACGCATCGCCTGGCGCGCCGCTAGAAAATACAAAAGCGCGGCCAAAGCGCCCAAGTCGGTGCGTGGCCGCGGTGGCCTGGTGGCCAGCTGCCAGTCAGAGCTCATATGCTCGTTGCCCTTGTATCGTCAGACTTATCTCGAGGCAGGCATCAATCAAAACCACGTGCACCTCCATGTTTGAGACGAGTCCGGCCTGTGCTTAGCCAGGGCAGGTGGGGATCGCCTTGCACGGAGTACCGGTGGGTACTGGATAGCACAGTGGAGGCATACCGCCCAGAGTTTCCGAGGTTGGTGAATTGTGGAAGTGTCCCGCGCGACAGTGCCGACGTCCGAATTCGAATCGTGGCTGGGGAGGGTGTCATGTCCAACCTCACCTGCCGCAAGATGTATCGTTGTCACCACACGTGGGAAATGATCCTTCGTCGTCGTTGCAAAGGTAGTATTAGGTTCCTTCAGGAGCGCTGAGACTCGGAAAAGACACGTGGCTGGCCGCGGCGGACTTGAATTCCGCTTCGTGGCTGCTGCCAGTCGGGTCTCTGGCGATCGCCAAGCAAGGTTCGTGGAACTCTGATATTGTATTCACAGCAAAAGTAGTAGTGTGTAATATGTACCTGTGGTCGGAGCGCAGCGGAGATTTACCGGACTTTTAGATACCTGGAGACGATGTTATCTCGAGATTGTCATTCATTTCAACCCCCACACAGCCGCTGAGTTTGTCTCCGTTTTTTTACTTGGTGTCGAACGTCCCGCACCGTCATTCTGATAGGGTCAAGTAGTGCCAGATATTTTCTGACAGTTGCAAATTTTTGCCCGTCTCAACCAATTCAAACGCACCGAGCCCGGCCGATGGATAACAAATAACAACAATGCACCTGCCGCACGAACAGGTGCTCGAGCAGCCGTTTGAGCGACCCGTGATGTAGTGGGGTCTTGTGCATGTCGTGTACTCCTTACAACAACAACAACGACGATATATTGCATCCAGCCCGCGGCGATCAGCCGCATGTACCTGCCAAGGTCAGGAGGCGCAGAGCCCTCGTCCAAAAAGCTTCTCGAAGGCTTTCGCAGCGGTGGAGCTACAGAGGATTGTGTAGGGGTGCCACGTTGCTCCCTGGCCCTACATGTCATATTCGACTCTAGATGAAGTCTCATACGCCATGCCTATAAGCGAAACGACAGGGACGGCATGGAACTCCGTTGTGAAGAGTCGCTATATGTAACCAAGCGGCTATTTTTACCTCGAATCCAGTGGATCCCCAGCACTGGAGATTCTTGAGCCTCAAAGTACACGGCGTGTCCACATCATGTTCGTCCTGTAAGCAAGTACACATGCAGACCGGTGTAAGTCCGTAATGACGTGGGATGTAGTCTCAACAGCCAGAACCTGTATATCTTGGCCTGCGACGATGGCTAGGAAATCTCGAATGGGATTGGTCGGCTGGATTGTCACTTTCGAGGCCCCCCTTTCTGGCTGGGCGGCCTGAAGACGAGGGAAACAGTAGCGCGCAATATCAAAACGTTGCGGCAAGGGCGCGTTGCCCGGATCTAGGTTGAGACTAGAAGAGATGAGCCGAGTCACGATGTTGTGATAGTCGTGACTACCCGACTAAAGATGCTTTGCTACGCGGTTCAGTAGTGCTCACCGACGATGGAGCTTGCGTTCGAGAGGGACCTTAGTGCATATGGAGATCTCGCGGAGGGTGACGACAAGGCGTTGTGCGAGTAACAAGGACGAGCAGCCACATGTGTGCAGTGCGTCTTGGGGTATCGTCCAACGGTGATCGTCGCATTCAGTCGCTCAACCAGCGGGCAGAGTACCGCTCTGGGATGCATGCCGCTTCCATCAATCCACCCAAGATTCGAGTATACCGCTCGGGAATCATATGTCGGATGTTGAAAGGGTGCTCTCGCGCAAACGGAGAGGAGCGCCGAATCCGACGGTGCGCCGACATTTGGCAGCCCGTCTGTCCACCGCAGATGGCCAAGAAGAGTAAGGCGGGAAAGCGCCACGCCCGAGACGAGGCTCATTGCATTAATGCATTAATTAGGATTCGGTGGCTGCATAGGTCGTTCTTTGGGAGGCCGAAGAGCGCGAAGTTTGGTGCCTTCGACGGGTGGACCTCGTGTGAAGTTGATGATGTGAAATTCTGGGTTCCTCATCCCGGCGATTCAGCGGCAGAAGTCTCGAGCCATTGGCATCTACAAAGTATTTGTTTATCATCATCATCATCATCATCCAACGTCAACTGTCCCATCCTCGCACTTTCATCAGCATTTTTCCTTGCTCAGCCGTGAGCAACCTTGATGTGTGGGCAGGATACAAACTACACTCACACTCCTCCATCACCCATTTGTTGCGGCACAAAGTAACTTTTCGCACAAGTGCACTCTAAAAAAAGTTGACAGCTCCCATGTGATCTGTCTGGAGCCCGTGGAGCCTGTCACCGTCCTTCTAGCAATCTTGGCAATTGCTCGGAGCGGTCAGCCAGGCCCTGAGCGACCGCCGTTGACCTCACGTCTGAATTCGGTACGAGATCCGATAGACTTCACCACCGACACCACTCTGAAACGTGGCTAGTGCCAGCCTCTCGCACCTGTTTCGCTTGGTCACCGAAATCTTCACGGTAGGACGCCGACTGTGCGGATCAACATCTTCCTGCGTCCACGCAGGTACCGATGTACCTGGGAAACCTTACATTACAGCTATGCACGCCTGAAGCCGTTCGCCCACGCACGCGGCTATTTCTCGCGCGCGCACCGCACCGCACGCCCACTCCATCCGGCGATAATTCACCGCACCTTAGTGCCTTCCGCTGCTGCTCGTCATTACGTGCTTCGACGTCGTGATCAGCCCAGCCGCCCACATCCGGGTGTGTGGCGGTGCGCGGGCGGTCAACCAGCCGTGCGGTCTCGAGGCGCATTCAATCTTACCGCCACGATGATCGACTCGGGGGTGTGGTCGATCTTTAAACGTCCTCCATCGAAACACGAGGGGACGAGGTCCCGCCCTGAAAGCACGCCGAGTCGTGTGAAGATCGGATCTCCTCACGAGTCAATACATGCGTAAATCCTTATATGAACATCTGGGGATCCAGACATCACTGCATCATTATTGAGTTCGCATTCGAAGCAGCGCAGTGAGGGATGTCTTGTTTCGACATTTCGAAACTGCGGTACCGACCTTCCTCTTGCTACCAGTAACACACCCAGACCTGAAACGCCTGCAAAACTTTGATAAGCGGTATTCGACACGCGCTATTTTCGGACTTTTCTGGCCGCCTCGGTTACAGGATTTGGAAACCTAGAAGTCGTTCCTTTTCTCACGGTATGCAGGCATTGCCTAACTTCGATTGTTGTCACCAACGGACCAACAGCGGAGTATTAGCACCCGACTATGATGATTGATGATGCCACTCTCCATGTGATATGGACATTGCTTTTGTGCCAGAGCTTGGTATTTGGAAGCAACCCCACGGTACGGTACGGTGCCAGGCCGAGAAAGCCTGCATGCCACAACCTACAGCACTACGTCCAGCACATCTCGGAAAACAAGTCCGCCACCGCCGCAAATCCGAACCGCGCCACATGGCAACGGAGTCGGACTCCTCGCACATGATCACTCGCCCATCAGTCTATTGAAGACGTTGCCAATTTCCTTCGCACTCTTCTTCGGGTAGCGTTTCTGACCGCCTTCGTAATCGACATAAGTGACACCAAAACGTGTCTCGTAACCCTCCGCCCATTCGAAGTTGCTGCGCAGAGGTTGTCAGCTAAGTTTCTTGGTTTTTGTTTGCGCGTCACACGTCACGTTAGAGAAGGGAAAGCCTACTCCATCAGACTCCATGCCATGTAACCACGAACGTCGACGTCGTCAAAGGTGCGCGCCTCGGCCATGGCGGTGACATAGTCCTGGAAGTACTTCACGCGGAAGTCATCTTCGAGGATCTCGTCCTTGGTCAGGTCATTCTCGCCTTTCAAACTGGTGCCGTTTTCGGTCACGTAGATGATTGGGCGGCCGTAGCGGTCAGAGATCCATTTCATCAACTTGCGGAATCCGATGGCATACGGACGAAGCCAGGGTGATTGGGTCTCTGGACCGATCGGTGTGCCGTTCTTGTCTTCGAGAAGCAGCTCAAGGTTGCCAGAGAAATCTTTGGGGTCGGCCTCGGTAGGGATGTGCTTGATGTAGTTGGCACAGTAGTGGTTCCTGGTTGTCAACAGTCAGCCCGATCGCTTACGCCAAGATTGCTCGCAGGGAGATCGCTCATATCAACGCTCGATGTGGACGAAACATACATTCCGTAGAAATCGTTCGAGCCCTTGACCAACGCCTTCTCCTCTTCGGTGAATTGAGGGAGCCTGTCGCCAAGCTGCTTGCGCATGCTGGCCGGGTACTCTCCAAAGTACACAGGATCAGCGAACCAAGAGATGGCGAACTCCAGCTTACGCTCGCAGGCCTCGACGTCCTTGGGCTCCTCAGAATCCCACGGCTCGACCCAGTCGCCGTTCAGCGTAATACCAATCACACCGCCATCCTTCTCCTTGAACTCCTCTCTGTACGCCTTGACCGCCGCACCGTGAGCAATCAAAATGTTGTGCCCAACAGTCCAAGGCTCAGTGCTACTGTCACCGACCTCACTCTTGCTCCTGTCACTGGTATGCCCCGGAGCAAACTGGCCAATACTGTAACCCAAGACCGAGCTGCACCAAGGCTCGTTGTACGTAATCCAGAACTTGACCTTGGACCCAAGAGTCTTGAACATGAGCTTACTGTAGCTGACAAAGTCCTTGACGTACTCCTCCTTGTTCAGCAGCCCGCCGTACCGGTCGTGCAGGCCCTGCGGCAGGTCCCAGTGGAAGAGTGTGACCATGGGCTGGATGCCGTTGGCCAGCAGCTCGTCGACGAGGTCAACGTAGTATTGCAAGCCCTTGTCGTTGACGGGGTCATCGCGACCACCTAAGGGGATCACGCGCGACCAGGACACGCTGAAGCGGTATGCTTTGGCTCCGAGGGATTTCAGCAGGGCGACATCGGCTTTGTAGACGTGGTAGGAGTCGCAGGCGATCTCGCCGCTGGAGCCGTCGGCGATCTTGCCGGGGATCTTGCAGAAGTTGTCCCAGATGGAGTCGCCGCGGCCGTCTTCACGGACGGCGCCTTCGATTTGGTAGCTGTCGCTGGTTGTTAGAACTGAGAGTAAGCCGGGCTTGAAAAAGACTCGAGCTCACCTCGCAGTAGCGAATCCCCAAAGGAAGTCCTTGGGCAAGCTGGCTTGTGTCATGTTGGCGAGTTTCGATTTCACACAGTTTCTGTTTGGGGGAGTACAGCAGAGGAACTACTCTCGAGACACCTGAAGCGCGCGGGAAGATGACAATGTATATACTTTCCTGTCCAAAACGAAACGAAAAGCTAGATCAAACAGGACACGGAAGAATTGTCCTTCTCGCAAGAGGCGGGACGACTCGCCTACACATCTTGGTCTCTGACTACCCATGTGAACGCCAATGCGCCTGGGCATAGCCCATCGACCTAGCCTATCACCCGCATCGCGTGCTGGCGGCGCGGTTGGGGAGTGTTTGGATAAAAGCGTGAGATGGAGGATTGTGGAGGCTTGTGGTGGGGCTATCTTTGCTATTCTGCCGCGAACGAGGGGCACTTTCGTGAAGATGGCTGGGCGGTCAATGGAGTCCTCGGTCCGTGGTTGCGAGGCAGCGTACGGTCATGTGATGTGCGGCGATCGGGTCTGTTTTGGGATATGCCGCTCACGTGGGTGCCTGTGAACGTCGTTCCGGTCGGCTTTTGACGGCAACGACACGACGCCGCTGATTCTATGACTTCTATACCAATCATTCGTCGGAGATGACAGGCGGAGCTCTAGAGCTTGTAGCGGAGACGATGAGACGACATCGTGGTTCTTCTTTTGGTCCGAGTATATCTTTAACTCCATGCGGCATGCAATGCAAAGACGAATCGCACTCACCACTAGCCAATACACCTCTTCCTTGATCCATTCGTAGCATCAGAGCTACCCAGACTCTCACTGCAGTCAAGCACTAGGATCGATACCGTTGACAAGACGAGACAGGAACATTGAGATCAAAATGCTCTCAATCCGGCGAGCAGGATGCCGACACATGGCCAAATCAACATTCTCATACAAGACATCACGCAACATGGCGACAGCACAGGCCGAAAAGCGTGAAGGAGATATCTCAGACGCATTCGCCTCCTTATCTGGAATGCAATTCAAGCCTCTCGACCCTCGGTTTGCAGAAGTCAAGCAGAAACTCGTAGCCGGCAACGAAGAAGCTCTGCATGCCTCTTGGAACCGCCTTCTAGTATCCCTCCGCGAAGAAACTCCTCTGATCCGCGAACAAAAATCGAAGATCATCCCAGAAATCGACTTTAAAGACATCGACGCCGCGAGTCCAGAGTTCAGAAGCGAGCACAAGAAACGTGGCGTTGCCGTCATCCGCAATGTCCTTCCAGAGCAGGAAGTCTTGGATCTCAAGCGAGAACTGCGCGAATACATCGCCGCGAACCCTCACACCAAAGCATTTCCACCGGAGAATCCGCAAGTCTACGAGCTATACTGGTCGCCCGCACAGATCAAAGCCCGTTCGCACCCAAACCTCATCAAAGCCCAGCGCTTCCTGATGGAATTCTGGCACTCGAAAGACCCCAACGCTCTCGTCTCAGGCAGCCACCCGGCAATCTATGCCGACAGACTACGCATGCGTCTACCAGGCGACGCCCGCTTCGCCCTAGGCCCCCACGTCGACGGCGGCTCATGCGAGCGCTGGGAGCCCAACGGCTACGGCAAAGGGCACGTCTACGACGCCATCTGGAGCGGCAACTGGGAAGCCTACGACCCGTGGGAATCCAGCAGCCGACTCCCAGTAGCCTCAGACCTCTACCAAGGCGTCGGCGCCTGCAGCATGTTCCGCATGTTCCAAGGCTGGCTCGCAATGAGCAACACCGGGCCCTTCGAAGGCACACTGCTAGTCAACCCGCTCCTCTCCCGCGCAACAGCCTACTTCCTCCTCCGCCCCTTCTTCTCCCCCAAAGATCCCATCGATGTCCCCCAAGACTCCACCCAAGCCTTCCCAGACTCCTACCTAGACCCCTCAAACTGGCGCCTCGACCTCTCACCCTCAAACTCCTGGCTCCAAGGCGCCACGCCGGGCCACGGGCAGGAACTCCGCCACGCGCTACACCCGCACCTCAACCTCCCGGAAACAATGGTGCACATGCCGCGCGTGATGCCAGGAGACTATGTTAGCTGGCACTGCGACACGATCCACGCCGTCGACTCGGTGCACGCCGGAAAGACCGACTCCAGCGTCCTTTACATTCCGTCGTGTCCTCTGAGCGTCGGGAATGCAGAGTATCTGGCGAGGCAGCGCGCAGCTTTCCTGGCGGGGACCCCGAGCCCGGATTTCGGGGGTGGCAAGGGCGAGAGCGAGCATGTGGGTAGGCCTGGGGTGGGGGATGTTGAAGCCGTGGATGCACAGGAGGGGATGAGGGCTTTTGGGCTGAAGAGGTGGGATGAGAGGGCTGAGGGGTTGAGTGTAGGGCAGAGGGAGGTGTTGGGGAGGGCGAATGGGATACTGGGGTTCGATTGATTGATTGGTTCGTTGATTGCACCTAGTTGCACTCTTCGAATGTGTTTACTCCCAAAGTTCTTTCATGGAAAGGCCTGTTCCTGGTTGCTATGCGCTTCGGATCTTTTGAAGACTATGGCCCGCCACGTCTGTACCATCAGTCGGCAGGTGTATCTGGGTAATTGGAATTAGCAGCAGCAGCACGATCTCTCGTCGGAAGGAAAGGCACTCTCCATCCCTTGCGGGTCTGCATATCTTTCAAGGTGACAAGGTCCCCGGCAGTTTAGCTAGATGAGAAATATCAACTTTCTTCCCATTGCCTGTTACTACACTATATGTACTCTTTCGTTTGTCGAACGTGTTTCGTCGAGCCCATGCGCCGTTCAGTCATGGTACCTAGAGTACCTACGAGTTTTCAGATGGCTTCGTGCCTACATGTAGCGTTTGAATTTCGAAACGCAGGTTGCCGCCTGCTGTCATCTCCTTGCTGCCGTCTTCTGTTCCGTCACGAGCCGATTCTTGGGATCGCAAAGAGGATTTTGTTAGCCGTGCAACCCTGCGAGAGCAAAGCCACAACATTCTACCGCGGCTGCAAACCTCGTTACCTGCCATTACGACTCTTCCCACATTTCGGGACCATCGATTGAATCAATCACCCAACTTCACCCTCTTGTTTCCATTCCCACTCTCAGCACTAACGCCCACCACTCGGTCGTCCATGACCGCATCTCCGCCCTCCTCCCCATCCAGCTCCACAACATGCCACTCCACCGTCCTCCCATCAGCGCCCACATGCGCCCCGCTGCGCCTCTTGATCTTCCCCAACCGACTTTCCTCGACCATCTCCTCGAAGAAGGGCAAGCCGCGATTGCTCATAGATCGCGCAGCAGATTGCCGCAAGACCCGACGACTCGTGGCCGGAACTTCTTGCTCCTCCTCTTCCCCGCCGCTGGTGCTACTGCTACTCTCAGCATCATCCAACCACCCTAACCCCTCCAGCAATTCCAGGCTATCGCCCCACAGACTGCCGAGGGTGACGTCCATCCACTGGCTGTCGCGGTCCTTGTTGTCGTCTTCGAGCCAGGCGTTTAGGTGCGTGCCGCAGTAGCCGCAGAATTGTTTCCGGACTTGTTTTGTGCTGGCATCGCTGCTGCTGTTTTCAAGTCTCGTGGACGTTGATGTTGAGGATGCGAGGGGCGTATAGAAGGTTCGGCGGATGGAGGCGTGGGATTCGTCTGGGTAGAAGGCGCGCGTGTTGCTGTGGTACCAGGCTAGAGGGATACGGAGCCAGGCTGTCAATGGGGCGGCTTGGGTACGTCCTGCACGGGAATGTGTTAGTGGAATCGTTGTCTTTGGAGACGACGAAACTCTTGGAGCAAGAGATTGGACCGGGACTTACGGTTCGCGCGACTGTTGTCGAAGAAGACGTGTGCGAGGTTTGTTGCTGTTGCTGTTGAAGGGTCTTGGACCAGGCTGTGAGGGATTGCGATTGCGTATTGGTTGCGCTCGCAGGCGCAGGAGCCGTAGAGGTGCTTGTGGGTGGCCATGTTCGCTGGTGGTGGTTGTGTCGGTGTCGCGGCTTCGGCTTTCTTCGTTTGGACGAGGTGTATCTGGCTGATAGAACTTGGCTTTGTACGGCTATTGATGCCGGGTTGAAAGTCAATTCTTTTGCAAGAGTTTAGACGTGTACAGGATCTAGTGGTGAAGGCGAGGAAGCTGACTGGTTGCGAGAATGTTCTCGATAGTCAGTGGAAACGGAAAGGGAAATCTGCTTTGGCTGCGAATGAGGTCACTGTCGCGGAATTATTTCCTTGAGAGAAGATCACTCCAATCTACGTGCAGATGGCCGTATCAAACGTATGGCTGTCACGGTCGGAAAAGCAGCTGAAGACACTTCCCTAAGAGTTGAACTATCACACGTAACGACTGCAGACTTGTAGATGTGCTGAAAAGCTTGAGCTCGCTTCCATCTCACGACCGGATGAGCTGAAAGGATTCTTTCCCCTGTGGGTCGTTTCGCTCCACTCATGCCACACCGAGATATCACTGCTCTGGCAGTGACACAATAACACGGTTTGAGACACGGAAACTCATCGCGTTATAGATATCGGCACGGTATATGCAGCAAAAGCAGGAGCATATGCCTACATCCGACCCTCAGCAATGAACTGAATTCACTCCAGTTGAAGCTCGGACTTTTACCCCAGGCCATATAACGTCATGGCAGTTGGTTGCCTCGCCGGCACTAGCTCTATTATTATTGACAGGATGTTGACAAGAGGTAAAACGTGGCTAGTAGTTCTGGTTACCTTCACAGCATTGGCCGATCCAACCGATCCATGGGCCCATAACAGATCGTATAAGCAACACACGCATGCGACGTGGCAGCAGCGGTGAGGCTCGCACTGTGGATTCCCTCTTGCCATCGCGGGTCCTGGGTGCAGCAGAAGCGTGGAGTGGCAGCAAATCGCCTGGCGCCGGCGTGTTGGCCAGAGCGTAATTGGAGGGTTCGCGAGACGAATGAGAGTTTGCGAGACAGGCGGCACATGCTCCGATTCGTTTTGGGTCAAGGTTTTGCGTGATGATATCGTGCTACTGAACGATAGTCCCTCGTGTCGAGTGGTCGAGGCGAGCATGGAGGCGCCCATGATGATGCGATTGTTGAGAGGAGGGGCCACGAAGCAGGCTTGGAGGCAGGGCCATTGTTTGGCCAACGCGATGCAGTAGTGGGTAGAATGAGGCCAAGTCACGAGGCTACTGTAGGTACTTCACGTGGATGTAAGGTAAACAGTAGATGAAGATGTGAAAGTGATATGTGCGCAGAAACGGCACGAGCACACTCTTTCACTGCCTTTACTCTTCACACCACCGGCAGGATTGCTGTGCTATCTCGCGTGCGCCTGTCCGTTCCGTCCGCCGCTGCCTGCCTGCCTGCCTGCCTGCCTGCCGCCTTGTTAGCGAACTACTATACAGTAGTCCGAGCCTCTTACCAGGCCCGTTTCAGCGTAAACGCAAACGCAAACACCGCCCGCGCCAAACAAGAAAACGCGCTGCCGCCGCCCTCCGCATTTGAACTGCTTGACTGCTCAACTGCTCTCCTCCCAAGCAACCGACCGACAAGGTCTCCCGCCTGATTCACCATCCCGCCGTCTGTGAGACAGACCCCTACCCTTTTTACATCCTGCGGTTTCGGTCTTTTTTTTTCTTGAAGCGTTTTAATTTGCTATAAACGATTAAACGAACTTCCTCCAGGCAGCCGCCTTACGCCAATCCAACAACCTCACAACCTCGCAAAACTCCCATCACTCACACACCCGCACCGCGACCAGCACGCACAGCTGGACACATGCCTTCGGATCGACCGCCTTGTCGTGCGCGCATCTTACACACCTCTCACGACAAAGCTTGATCTCTGCGCAGTCTAATTACAACACAACCGAGTAATCCCACACAATGGAGGATGAAGGTCCACCGCCTCCACCGCCTCCTCATGGCCAAAATCCTCGACCGCCCGGCGGCGGTCTGCCGGACGGCAACTACGACATCTTCATCATACCTCCACATTCGGCCGGCGGAGGCTTCATCTACCTGCCTTCCCTGCAGCCGCACCGGAACAGCTTCTTAGCGGGCATGTTTGTTGCAATGGCTGCCATGGGCATTTACGTCGTCGTCATGCCGGTCTTGAAAGCCTGGATGGCCTCAATATTGGCAGGAAACGGAGCAGGAGTTATGGTGCTGGTGGCAATCGTGGGCGTCGGCGCATGGGCAATTGGAAAGACGACGGCGGAGAGTAGCGCAGGACCAGGTGCGAACACGGCCGGAGCTGGAGCGGATAGAAAACAACAGTATAGATCGAATGGACCTGAGTCGCAAAACTACACGCCGCCTCCACCTCCGCCTCCTCACCCAGAACCAGGGGCAGCACCTCCACCGCCTCCACAAAGCGAGCCCGAACCACCTCCCAAACCCAAGCCATCCTCGGCTCAAAGCGGCTGGGAAAAAGCGAGGGAAGAAACAAAACGAAAAGAAGAGGAGCGCAAACGCACAGAAGAGCTTAAGAAGAGACGAGAAGCTGCGCAGAAGATCCGGGAAGAGAAAGAGGCGGCCGCAAGAAAGGCCAGAGAAGAGGCAGAGGCGGCCGAAAGGAAAGCTCGCGAAGAGAGAGAAGCGGCTGAAAGAGAAAGGGAAGCGGCTGAAAAGAAAGCCAGAGAAGAAAGAGAGGCGGCCGAAAAGGCAACCAAAGAAGCAGCCGAACGGAATGCAAAGGCTCAGGCGGAGAAGGCAAAGTGGGAACAAGCTCGCGCACAACAAAAAGCACAACGAGACCGCGAGGCTGCGGAGAAGAAACTGAAAGAGGCACGTGAGAAAGAGGCTCAGGAGAAGGAAGCGAAAGAGCGCGAGGCAAAGGCCGCGGCGGATGCAGCAAAGGCAGCAGCTGACAAGGAAGCCGCAATAAAAGCTTCTAAGGAACGCATTGCAAAGCTGCTCGCCGAGCGGAAAAGCACAAGGACAGCCTCTGCGAGCGGCAGCCCCAATACAAGCCCGACGAAGAAGTATGCGCCGCCCACTTCGAAATCAGCCATTGGGACAGAAGATGAATATTCTTTCCGACCCTATGATAAGCCTGCTTCACGTGCAAGGTCAGCTTTCCAGAGCTCCGCCAGCTCCGTCTCGGGTCTGAGTGAAAGCAGCTATGCTCCCAGCATGAGCACAGCCCGCACCACGCCGCCTCCTTCTCAGCGCGGCCCATACTCGACAAACGATCCCAACAAGATCCAGATCCGCGCTGTCTACCTCTTTTCGGACTCGTTCCCCAACAAGCCTGTCTCCCAACTTGTCGCAGGCGAAGGCTCCGTCACCGACGGTCTCATTCTCAAAATCGAAACTGAGGCCCTCTTCATCGACGATGACGTGCGTAAGGTCGGGCAGCGAGAATGGGACGTCAAGGCATGGACAATCAGTACGATGGAGACTGGTGTGTCCAAGGCCAAGGGACTACACGTGTTCCGAGCCACTACGAGGGACAGCGAGAACAAAAAGTACACATTTGTGCTCGAGGCAAAGGAAGCGCATAAGGTCGCTCAGGGCGTGCATAGGCTGAAAGATGGCAGTCTGGCACGGAGTCTGAAAGTGAAGGAGATCAAGGAGGGTGACATGAACAAGCTGCTGACCAGTCTGGGCTGGTGAGAAAGATGTTAGAGCGTCGAGGAGGAGATGAGGGAAACGAGAACTATCTCATTCCAGAACGTGCCAACATCCACAACATGAAAAGATCGTTGGATGCTGCATTGGTGTTTTTTTTTGTCTGGAAGGCCAGGTTCCCCATTGGCCTCTGTTTTGACACCATTCACCCATCCAGCACAGACTTCCCTCCTTTGGCTACCAAGGATAGGAGACACACACAAACACCATAATCGACACCAAGACCATTAACGTTCGACTCGTTTTCGCCGCTGTTTTTGTAAATTCTGTACATACCCCCCATAACGCATTGCATGAGAGAAGAATAATAAACAGTTCAGTACCACAGGTCATTCCATCACATGCTCTCCCAAATGTATCCAATCCCACTCGATCACTCGGTCAGACCTGACCCGTCCGCAGAGACGTCAGCCCGACGTTGCACGATGGACTAAACAACGCATAGAAAACAAGCACTTCGAGTCGGTTACCGTTAAACAGCACACTAGCAGTGACAATCAATTGGCTTTTACAAACCCTCGAGCCCTATGCGCGTTGTGTTGCATTCCCCGCACCGCACCACTCCACTTCTACCAGCCACCTACTCAATGTGCCAACCACAAACGTAGGTATCTCACCCATACCCACGGCCTGAGCTGACGACATAAAGTTGCGATGCTGACGCGAGTTTTCCATGCCTGTTGCGACCATAGATGGCTTGAATAGAGTTTTTTGTTTTTGGATTGCCTGCTGATTGACTTTCCTACCCATCTAGAACAAACGGACTACAGAGGCACTGACATCAGATCAGGCAAAGTAGGGTAAGGTAGGATCAGAAGACCTCGGACCACAGCTGTTGGCATTGGCTTGAGTATTTTGAGGACTCTTGCTTCCCTCTTTCCTTCCTTCGCGGAATCATCGAAGAGAACTTGACAACAACACAAACAAGATGTATTTCTCCAATTACTACGTGCCCGGCCTCTTACTAGTCGGAGCTCTCACGGTATCTGGGCTACCGCAGAAGGGTCCCGACGGATTGAGGGCGTGCGGTGAGGCGTTTTATTATGCTGACAAGGTGAGGGATTATATCTCTTTCCGGTTGGACTCTCTATGAGATGATCACTAATAGTTGATAGTACACTTGCTACGAGGGCGACTTTTTGTGTCCGGTCATTGATGGTGTTCCCACGCTGAGATGCGGTGGGGACTGCTTCTTGTCCGAGATGTATTCTTGTGATACGAAGGGCAACTTGGTGTACCCAGCATCGCCTTCGAACACCAACACGACCTCTACGTCTTCATCCGGATCGGCCAATAGCACGTCAACTCCTGCGGGCGCAGCATGCTCAGACGCTCCATCAACACTTCATCTCAGCGATCCCCCGTACGAGAACTATTTTTACTCAGATTGTCACGGAGCTAGCCAAGTGGTGGTGACCAGCCCATTACCCGACAGCAATCTAACCATCATCGGTCCAAGACTGCTCGTTGCCTGGCCCGCGGGAAACTCAGGCGTGGTGGCTTTCTTTGCTCCGCAGAATGGAGTCAATGGAACACTAGGGATCGAGCTGGTCAATGGGACGTCTGATCAGCCTCTCTCTCCCGTTTACGAACCGAGGAATTCGACTTCTGACTCTGGCAATCCGAGAGTGGGGATTTCGACTCTCATCAGCTTCAACTCTTCCGCTATTCTCACCGTGCCTATTCTGGGCAGTATCCGGACCATCAGGGATTTTGTTGAAGGGCCTTCCCTCCTTGTGCCGGAGATACAAAATGCTACTACTTTGCAGCTTGAAAGTGATGTAGCTGTTTACGATCGTCTGTGGCTCTCGAACGAAACCACTACTGTCATGTCGTTCAGCTCGACTGAGGGCGAGGACAGCGGTCTCAGCATTGTCGATGGTTCGTTGCATTTGGGCGCCGGGACGTATGAATTCAAGGCTTCGTTCGACTATCCGCAGCTCACTCAGTTGAGTGCTATGGAAGTCCTGAATGAGGAGTCACAGGGTTTGACCGATCAGTACCCAGACCAGACGAAGTCCTTGTCCTTTTTGTCGACTTCGGAAAAGTTACTTGCTGGAGCGTGGCGATTCCTGACGTATTTCGGTAGGTCGCCCGTCCCATTGTTTTGTGCGTGAGCATTGTGCAGTGTCTGATCAAACAAATCACAGGTCGCGACTCGATGATAGCCTACTTGCTTCTGGAGCCTGTGCTCTCAACCGGGGAAGACAGTGCCACAGAAGCAGTCATCAGCGCCGTCCTCGAACGCATCAACCGCACAGACGGCAGTGTCTGCCACGAAGAAACAATCGGCGACTACGCAACATATCTCAACCAGCAAAACAACATCACCAGCACTGCACCACAGTACGACTACAAGATGATCGACACCGACTTCTTCCTCCCAGTCGTAATGAAAACATATTTCGTCGACAACCCCATCGGCAAGACCAGGATTGCCTCTTTCTTCTCGACCAAAGCTACCATCGACCCAGCCAACGCCAACCTAACCTACGCAGACCTCGCCCTAATCAGCGCCGAGAAAATCATGGCCTCCACTGCCGCCTTCGCCCAGCCCGGCGGCCAAACAAAAGCCAACCTCATCCACCTCAAAGAAGGCCAAATCGTAGGCCAATGGCGCGACAGCACCTACGGACTGGGAGGCGGCCGCATCCCCTACGACGTAAACACAGCCCTCGTCCCAGCCGCCCTCCGTAGCATCGCAGCCCTCTCCGCCGCCGGCTTCTTCCCCTCCCACCCCTCCTGGAACTCAACAGCTACCGCTTACGCCCAGATCTGGGAGGATTCAACCCTCGACTTCTTCGCCGTTACCGTCCCCCAGAGCGAAGCTCGCGAGCTCGTAGAATCTTATACTAAGACAAACGGTCTTGGCTTCCCATCAAACGTCGATCAGATCACTTCTGACATCGTCTACCATGGCGTTGCGCTGGATGGGAATAACGGGCAGAGCGTGGTCAAAGTCATGAACACAGACGATTGTTTCCGGACTTTCTTGCTCGATGCTGAGGACCCGGAAGGTGCTTTCATCAACCAGACGGCGAACAATTTGCTGAAGCCTTTTCCTGTGGGATTGAGCACGTCTGTTGGGGCTGTTGTAGCGAATCCGGCGTTTGGGGGTGAGGCGGTCTATGCGGCGAATTTCTCGACGAATGCTTATCATGGGGTGAGTTGGTTCTGTGGTTCCTCTTGAGGTCGGAGTCTGATCGCAGTTTTCCCCTCTTTGAGATTGACTGACTGATTGACTGACCAACGTGTGTGAACGCAGACCGTCGTTTGGAGTTGGCAGCTAGCTATGACGGTAAGTTCTGGCTTGACAAGTCACCCAATGGATTGACCCGACGAGGGATACATCTTTGCCTGCATACTTGCAATTACGTAGCTGACCCCATCTCCAGGCCGCCGGCCTCGAACGCCAACTAACCCGCTGCACCAACACATCCTCTTCCTCGGCACCGGCACCGGCCTTCTGCTCCGACGCCTTAGTCTACTCCAACGTCCTCGCGGCTTACAACCATCTCTGGGACACCCTCGAAACGAACTCGGACATTCTGAGCTCGGAAGTCTGGAGCTGGGTGTACGAAGATGGGGACTTTCGGTTCACGCCGCTGGGAGCGTTGCCGCCGCCGGCGGGCGTGAATCCGACGGAGTCGAATGTGAGGCAGCTGTGGAGTTTGACGTTTTTGGCGGTGAAGAGGAATTTGGGGTTGCGGGAAGTGTAGGTCGGAGTCAAATAGGTGCTCGGGTGGATGGAAAGATGGATGGAGGGAGCGGGACGGTTTTGGTTGTTCAATCTCTTGTTGATCGTGTATATACGTAAGGGGTTAAGCAATACATGATGAGCATGGTCGTATATATACCGATGCCGGAAACATTTGCTGCCGCGTCGGCTGCTTGTTCGCTTGATCTCGGTAGGGTGTAGACAATCCACTGCCAGCCAGCATCAATGGACATCGCCTTATACCACAGGGTCCGAGAATTTCTGTGGCGAAGGTCTAGTGCTGGCAAAACTCGGCCGCTCGTCTAGTGACTTGAAGTAATTCGCCATGTGCGGGTATTGCTCTTTCCTGTTTGAAGGTATTGTCAGTCATGTCATATTTCATACAAGGCGAATGCCGACGTGATGATCGCCCAAATATCGTCCAAGACAGCAGGAGCCATAGAATGCAGAGCATCGGGAGCAAGATTTACTGCAAGCTCGTCAGCCCAATGCATCAACATAAAGACATCTGGCCTCGAGGACTTGCCCAATTGTGCTGTGGCCACCGGACGTTCATGAAGCCGAGGACACTGCAGACAGCAATGTCGGCGTATGTCAGACGATTCTGAACCAAGAAGTCTCCCTTGCTCTGCTCGACCCAGGTCGACAGAGCGCGAAGACCGCCTTCGACTTTGCGCATTTGACTTTACATTGTGATCAGCGAGGTCAGCATCTTCTCACACTATGGCTTCCAAGTAACCGCACCGATCAGTCCAAGGTTTACTCCTCTTATCCTCATCACGCTGCCCCTCGAAGAAAGCCAGAACAAGAGCATCGCAAATGCCGTCCACGACAACTTCTATCTGCTTGACCAAGAGGCGGTCGTCGAGATGCTCGGTTGAAGGGAGGAGGGATGGCTCGGGGTACTTGGCTTCGAGCCACTCCAGGATGAAGTGAGACTCGTAGACTGCCGGTGTGCCATCGTTGAAGACGAGAACTGGAAGCTTCTCCAGCGGATTAAACTGCGGCGTTTGCGTGGTGTTGTCCCACGGCACCTCGGTCTTGAGCTCGAAGGGCAGATTCTTTTCTTGCAGAGCGATACGCACTTTGCGGGCGTAAGGCGAGGGGGTTGCGGAGATTAGTTGCCAGACCATGTTCGAGAGTACGTCTGGATTGTGATGTGGTGGTAGTGACTTGTCTTGGAGTGAGTGCGGTGAGGGAGTATTACTGTACTTGACCGGGCTGGGAGGATAGCAAGCCTCTTGTATCTACGGACACAGTAGATATGCTTGCCCTGAAGATCATGATGCAAGTGATATGATTTGTATTTCGTATCAATCGTGCATGTTAGTAAACACGCCCGTAGTTATGATGTCGTTCAAGCCGCAACACCCAGATTGAAGATTTCCCCGCTCTGATCGCCCACTGCTGTCCCGGCCACCAAGATTATTAAAGATTAATTTGTCTATCTGAGCTCACCATGTCCATCGAAACCTCCCTGAGCTCCCTGGTCCGAGTGATCGCGCCAGACAGGGACGATGAGCCCGAAGACATCTTCGCTTCAGCTCCAGGCTTCCTCTTCACCGATGATCTGACCAATTCTCATGGCGCTCCCGAGTCCATCATCCAATACAAGAACTCGCGTTTCGGTAACCTTGAACTCAGGACCGCAGACCCTGTAGGCGAGAATGAGCGGCAACTGTTCAGCCATTACCTGTGGAATGCCGGTTTAAAGCTCGCAGAGCTGATCAGCCATGTTGATGAGCATGAGGATAAGAGCTGGAGCGTAGAGGGCAAGAAAGTACTGGAGCTGGGTGCAGGTAGGACATGCGAGATACCACGGTGAACAAGAAAGAGCTGGGCTGATTCATTGCTGCGACAGGCGTCGGACTCGCTGGGATTGTGTCCACACTTGCAGGAGCACAAGAGGTGCGGTCGCATGTATAGACAGCATATGATGCTGGTCAAGCTAACAGTCGCAAACAGGTCACCATATCAGACTACCCAGCGCCGCCTGTAATCGACAACATCCGTCGTAATGTAACCGCCAACACACCGAAAGACTTGAACCAACTCTGCCGTGTGGAGGGTCATGCATGGGGCGTGCTAGACACTCCCTTTGCAGTGGAAAACAAGCACCGCTTCGATCGCATACTCGCAGCCGACTGCTATTGGCTTTCGGGCCAGCATGAGAATCTTATCACCAGCATGCTACACTTCCTATCACCCGAGCCATCGGCGCGCATTTTTGTGCTTGCTGGTTTCCACACTGGACGTGCCAGGCTGGCCTCATTCTTCGAGCTCGCCGAGGAGCAGGGACTAGAA